>Ga0222644_1000137_pt1 | contig 35989 bp, 27 predicted proteins | sample AntAcemetagen291_FD_179800 | JGI IMG/M metagenome (GOLD analysis project Ga0222644, IMG submission 179800) | Saline water microbial communities from Ace Lake, Antarctica - #291 | ecosystem: Environmental > Aquatic > Non-marine Saline and Alkaline > Saline | place: Antarctica: Ace Lake...
GGTGGAGATGAAGCTCGACTGGCTCGTTACTTTGATTTACACCTTGGTACCTTTGCTGTTCCACTGTTCCTCATTGGTGCAGCTATCGCTCTTTGGGTGATTTTCAAAGTACTTCCGCTTAAAAATAGATTCACTTTTATAATCAGCGGATTAGTAGGTGGTATTTCAGGTTACCTGATCTGGTTAGAGTGGCTAGGTCCAGTCATTTTACCTTAGGGCAAGTTACTACTTAAATCAATTTTCTTTTCCTTATTGGATTAAAACAGCTACATTGCCTCAGAATCTAATAGCGAAACAGACAATGTCACAAAACAAAAGAATAGAAGCTACCTCCATAAGACCCGATGGCGATAGATTACTGTATGCCCCTCTGGTAGAGATGAACATTAATAAATTCATCAAACAGCTAAAAAGTGAAGAAGCATGGAAAAAAGATAAGCACAACACCATCACAATCTATAAGTCTGATAGTACCACCATAGTACTCAGAGGCATGCACAAAAAAAGTACGCGAAAATCTGGTAAAGTGAATAGTGACGCCACTATACAGGTACTCAAAGGAAAAATAAAAATACTCGCTGGAGCTACTACCATACAACTAAAAAGAGGGCAGATGCTAGGCATATCAGCCGATACAGAACATAGTGTAGAAGCTGTTCGAGATAGTTTCTATCTGCTTACTGTGATTGGGACTGTCTAAGAAAATTGAATAACATCTTGATTTGAATACGATGCTACTTCCTGTCTAAATCTGGACTACTTTTTTATAACCTTCCTATCCTTTATTTGTTATACATTAATATGCAGATTACATTAAGACTAGCAGCTATTTACAATATCCTCTGGGGTGCGTGGGTAGTCTTATTTCCCAATCATTTTTTTAATTTAGTAGGTATGGAGCCGCTCAATCACCCTATGGTATGGCAAGGAATGGGTATGGTAGTAGGGGTATACGGCCTAGGCTACTGGTGGGCAAGTTATAACCCACTGCAACACTGGCCGATAGTAGCTGTAGGTTTCTTAGGCAAGATTTTTGGACCTTTAGGATTCGCACTTAATTACGCTCAAGGTAATGTACCTTTCGAGTTCATATACACTCTACTTACCAATGACTTTATTTGGTGGGTTCCTTTTTTCTTAATTCTCAAAAAAGTACATACAGAATACAAATGGCAACTAACTTAAACAAATACCTGCATTCCTTACTTGGAGTCTTTTTCATTTTTGCGGGAGCTAACCACTTCATCAATGCTGAATATTATTTACCACTCATTCCAGATTACCTTCCTGCCCCTTTACTACTCAATCTTATAGTTGGTTTAATAGAGTTTGGCTTAGGTGTATTATTATTCGTTCCTGGCTATAGCAAGAAGGCATGCTATGGCATCATAGTAGTGCTTATACTGCTTATACCCTCGCACATCTACTTTATACAGATAGGCAGTTGTGTAGAAGACGGACTCTGTATTGCTGAGTGGTTTGCTTGGGTAAGACTCTTACTAGGGCAGCCTATATTGATCCTTTGGGCTTGGTGGGTGAGTCGTAAATCACAACAGTAGATTTATTACACCTTTTATTTATATCAGGTAGCATTTATCTAACCAACCACATATTCTCACAGTAGTGCAGCTTTGAGAGAAACCAAACTAAAGCTGCGATAGATGAAATAATCAACGCTTCCAAGCAAAATACGTAAGGAGAAAGGCCGCTCTATGCTCCCTTTATGAATTCAATATCAATACAATCGTCATACGACTAAAAAGTGAAGATTCTTAAAACATTGATAGCCATAAAACTATAATAATCTACAAATCTGACAAAGCAACTATAGTACAACACGGTATACACAAGATAGTCTCAGCAAATCTGGCAAGGTCAATAGTAATGATACCACTCAGATGCCCAAAGACAAGACTAGAATATACGTAAGCGGAAATCTGTAAAACTCAAACGAGCTCAAATGCAGGTTATATCTACCAATATGGAACACAGTTTAGAAGCTGTGTGAGATTCATATTATTTACTAGTAATTATAGAAAGTAATACCTCATTAGAAAAGTAGATTGAAACTTCAAAAAACAAGTCCCAAACTAAATGAAAAGAGAACTGTCTGATCTTTTACATCTGGAAAAAAGTTATTATCTCCTCTAAATTTATTTTTCACAAATGTTTGTGCTCTTATATCGGTAATTATCATGCCTCGTTGAAGTTTAACTCCGACTATAGGATCTACATGAACTCTATCCTCAGTATAAAATTTAGTAAAATCATTGTATGTCAAATTTGTTATATATTTATAACCATTTTCATACCATTGAACAGTCCCACTAATTTGAGTTATTTCAGATTTACGGAAATCTGCACCTGTGTAAGGTGACAATTTATACTTACTTTTTTCTTTTAGTATGTTAAGACTAACACTAACACCCATACTTATGTGATTCTCAGCGTCCGAATAGCTTAAAAATGCTCTATAATCAGAGTTTTCGGGGTACTCAGGATTTTTATACATGACTAAAACCCCTTCATCAAATGACCGAAAAGAGAGTCTACCGTTTATTGACCACTTCTTTTTAATTGTTTTTTCAAATCCCAATTCTAATAAAAGAGCATTTTGATTAGTAGGGTCTATACCGGTATGCTGAGTTTGCAAGTTGGTTAAGTATCTATTTGACATAATATCCAATAAGGCGAGATTCTCATTTCTTAGAAATGCCATTGTTCCGACGTTTAGTGAAAATTTTAGATTTTGATCTACTGTAATATCACTCTGACCTTTTGAGGTGCCAAATGTACTTAGGAGCATAATAAATGTGACTATTCTAATAAACATCAGCGAAATATAGATGATTGGTGGCAAATCCTCACACAAAAGCCTATTTTTTAGGGTAAAATATTCGAAGCTAAAAACAAGTCTTTGTTTTGTATGCCCTTTTTTAGAAGCAGTACGAGATTCTTTTTATTTGCTTAAGGTTATAGATAAAGGATGGAATAACATAACATTAAATCTATGAAAATTTATGTATGGCAATGGAAACTAACTAAAACGATAAACCTATGGCGTAGTTAAAACTAGTATGACGCTCCATCATTTCCTCAGAACCTCTAGAACCAAATTTCAGATAGTTTTTATTGAAGGTTTGAAAACCTAAATCAAAGAACAAGTGGATAAACTCTAGTTTAATACCAATATGTGGATCAATATACATTTTATCGTTCCCATAATTAAACGCAGGCAAGATATCCTCCGAGCCGTAAGTAGTCCAATTTGAATTACTTAGTATAAATACTATTCCGTTTAATTCCTCTTGAGCCGTAAAACGAGCATTTATACCTCCATAAATTATTGCATTAATATCCAGATCTATAAGTTTATCTAGTAAATCATACCCTACATTTATTCCTGCATAAATAAAACTTTGACGATGTTCATAAAAATACTTTTCGGAAGTTCTTCCTGCCACTTTAATTTCAGCATTCATAGACTGTTGCATTCTAACTATGCCTACGTGACTTCTTATACTTACACCTTTTTTCATTGCTTTCTGTATACCAAACTCTGCAGATGATATTGCTCCTGAAAAGAAGGAATTTGTGCTTGTTAATGCGAGACTTCTATCCCCATATTTTAGTCTAGACAATTCCAACATTGTATAATCATCCCCAATTTTAGTCAAACTTCTGTTTCCTATTTTAAAAGTCACATCTATCTTGTTACTTTCTTTTTTCTTAAAAAAAGATATCTTCTCTTGGCTATAGCCATAAATACAAACCAACATTAAACATACCAAAAGAATATTTTTCATATATACAAATATATCAAACCCATCTGATACACTTTTGTTACCTTTATACAACGTGCTAGGATTTCAATTTTCAAAATACATACCCAATAAAGTAGACGGCAGCAATTTCGAAGGTTTGCTGGACCTATTTAAGCAACTATTACTCTATACCAGCGGGGACATGACCGAGGCTATTGACTGGATGAATGAGCTGGATAAACAGCACAATATCACCAAAGCTGAATACGGTATGGGCGACTTCATCCAAGACCTAAAAAGTAAAGGTTATATGGATGAAAACACGCGTACTGGTGAGTATGAAATTACTTCCAAAATGGAGCAAGCTATTCGAAAAAATGCTTTAGAAGAAGTCTTTGGTAAACTTAAGAAAAGTGGCAAAGGAAATCATTTAACAAAATTTACGGGGATAGGTGATGAGAATACCGCAGATATGCGAAGTTACCAATATGGTGACAGTCTCGATCAGATAGCACTCACAGAGAGTATTAAAAATGCTCAGTTAAATCATGGTGGTAGCCATATGATGACAACAGATGACCTAGTCATCAATGAAAAAAGCTACAAGACACAAACCAGTACCGTCCTGATGATAGATATCAGCCACAGTATGATACTCTATGGAGAAGACAGAATAACTCCTGCCAAACGAGTAGCATTAGCACTAGCAGAATACATCAACACCCAGTTTCCAAAAGATACACTGGACATAATCGTTTTCGGAAATGATGCTTGGCAGATATCGCTCAAGGATCTCCCCTACCTCAAAGTAGGCCCGTACCATACCAATACAGTAGCAGGACTACAATTAGCTCGTGAGATACTCAGGAGAAAAAGAAATCCCAACAAACAGATTTTTATGATCACTGACGGCAAACCAAGCTGTCTAAAAGAAGGAATAAAATATTATAAAAACAGTTTTGGACTAGATAAAAAAATAGTAAATAAGTGCTATAATGAGGCCGCTGCGTGCCGTAGACTAGGCATTCCTATCACTACATTTATGATTGCTGAAGATCCATATCTACAGCAGTTTGTAGAAGAATTTACAGAAACAAATAATGGCAAAGCATTCTATACAGGGCTAAAAGGCCTAGGGGAAATAGTCTTTACCGATTACGCCAAGAATAAGAGAAAGAGAATGTAAGAATGTCTATGGACTTAAGATATATGCCTTTTCTCTAATCAAATAAATAGACAGACAATCTCAACAGCTAACCTATTCATACTACTAGACTCAATAATTTATAATTAGTTAAATGACAAGACCAACTACACTAGGCGAATTAAAAGCCAGCGGCTATCAGCCGACTACTATACGCGAAGAACTCAAGAGCAACCTTCGTAGACGATTAGCAGCTAAGGAATCTATATTCACAGGAATCTTGGGATATGAGAATACCGTAGTTCCTGATTTTGAAAGAGCCATACTCTCTGGACACAGTATAAATTTGCTCGGACTTCGTGGACAAGCCAAAACTAAAATGGCTCGTCAGCTTACGAGTCTTTTAGACGAGTACATCCCGTACATAGCTGGTAGTGAAGTAAATGATGATCCTATAGCTCCTCTATCCTACTTCGGTAAACAACAGGTGCTAGATAATGGAGACAAGACTCCCATAGCTTGGCTGCACAGAGACGAACGATATGTAGAGAAGCTAGCTACCCCTGATGTATCTGTAGCAGATCTGATAGGTGACGTAGATCCTATAAAGGCCATTAACGAGAAACTAAGTTATAACGATGAGCGAGTAATCCATTACGGCATTATCCCAAGAGCCAATAGATGCATATTTGTAATCAATGAATTACCCGATTTACAACCAAGAATACAGGTAGCTCTATTCAATATTCTACAAGAAGGTGATATCCAGATACGTGGATTTAAGATGAGACTTGCCCTTGATATGCAATTTGTGTTTACTGCTAATCCAGAGGACTATACCAATAGAGGAAGTATAGTAACTCCACTCAAGGATAGAATAGGAAGTCAGATTTTGACTCACTACCCTAAGACATTAGCCATGAGTAAATCTATTACCGCTCAAGAAGCTAAGCGAGATGCAGATCAAGAAAAAGTGGTAGTCATGCACGATCTTATCCCTACTCTTATAGAGCGACTCGTAATAGAAGCTCGTACGAGTGAGTTTGTAGATGCGAAGTCTGGAGTATCTGCTAGACTAGCCATATCTGCATTAGAAAACATATACAGTGGTGTAGAACGTCGTGTGACTATCAATGGAGATAAAAAATCACTCGTGCGTATTAGCGACTTAGTAAGTATCATCCCAGCCATCACAGGTAAGATAGAAATGGTATATGAAGGCGAGCAAGAAGGACCACTGAACGTGGCATATCAGCTTATCGGAAAAGCCATACGAGCAGAATTTGTACAACATTTTGAAAATCCAGAACGTTTAAAAACTAAGGATGCAGATGGCAACTCAAAAGAGAACGCTTTTAGTCGCATCACAGACTGGTTTGAGCGAGGGAAAACCATAGAGCTACCTAGTGACGCTAGTGATAAAGAATACCAACGCATACTCAATAGTATAGATGGCCTAGCTCTCTTTATAGACGAGAATATGCCAGAAGCTAGACCATTAGAAAAACATCTATGGATGGAGTTTGTACTGCATGGTCTAGCAGAATACTCAAAACTAAGCAAAAACCAACTAGACGAAGGTTTAGAGTTTAAAGACTTATTTGGAAGTATGTTGAACTTTGACCAATAACTATATTTAACCAATAACTGAAAGAGGCTCTCCCATTGAAATCAATGTTAGAGCCTCTTTTTTGTATCGGTACATAATCTTCAAACAAAATGACAAATAGCACAATTCGATTTTAGAATGATTTTTCAGGATATATGAGCTGTTTTTACATACTTGCAACCTAAGTGAACAATCACATTTACATACTATCTGGTTTAGGGGCAGATGATCGTGTATTCTCGAGAATTAACTTCCCAGAGAATCACACTCACCTCGTATGGATAGAAAATAAACCTAACGAGAGTTTACAAGGATATGCCGCCCGTATGGCTCAAAAAATAGAGCATCCGAATCCCATTATCATAGGTCTTAGCTTTGGTGGAATAGTAGCTCAAGAGATAGCAGCTATCATTTCTGTGAAAGAAGTCATTCTAATTTCTACGATACGCAGTCTATATGATAGCCCGTGGTATTTCAACCTCGCGGGTAAACTAGGTATGATACACCTGATACCTAACCTGATTTTAGCTAAGCCCAATATTTTTGTAGCCTATGCATTTTCTTTGACAGCTGGGGAAGATAAAACAGTACTAAATTCATGTTTCGACACTACTACTTCAGCACATATAAAATGGGCATTAAAACATATAGCAAAATGGAAAGGTTTAGAATCTAATACTCCAACTTTTCAGATTCATTCAAGGCAAGACAGAATATTTACAAGTAGAAAAAGCCTAGCCAATACGTATATTAATGGTGGTCACTTTGCGGTGTATACGAATGCAAGTGAGATAAATGAGATACTCAGTGATAGGTTTAATTGATGTTCACATTTCGACTACGCTCAATGTGACATAAACTCAGCTCAAAATGACCCTAATCTACCCAATATAACATTAATCCATCGCCTCTATCTTCTTCAAGACAGCATCTGCTTCAGCAGCTTTAGCATCAGAGGCAGTTCTGTTTACCGTACTTAATTTATGCGTTTCAGATAGTAATTTTTCATACTGGTCTTCTAACTTTTCTTTCTCTGATTTCTTTTTAAATAATCCAAACATAGTATCATAACAATAGACTTGTTCATTAGTTCAAACATTCCATAATCAGTCACTATGAATAAAGTTCGCTATATTATTTCATCGTTTACACTATGTCTTTTATCAGTATATATAGGATTTTTTGAAAACCTTTATGATATATTTGTGATATCATATTAATATCAAATAAAACAACCAATTATGAACAAAATCGAATCAACCTTCAAACCAATGAGCGGCTACATAGGCTTACTCCTTATGCTAATAGTAGGAATAGGCGGCATAGTCTTAGGAATATTACTGCATAACCCAGTACTAATTATAGTTGCTACATTGACATTTATTTTCATATCAGTGGGACTAACTGCCGTAAGTCCAAATGGAAGTAGAGTACTGACACTCTTTGGCTCGTATAAAGGAACAGTAAGAGACAATGGATTCTTTTTTATCAATCCTTTTTTTAAGAAACAAAAGATAAGTCTGCGAGCCCGTAACTTAGATACACCACCTATCAAAGTAAATGACAGCTTGGGAAATCCTATAAAGATAGGAGCAGTAGTGGTATGGAAAGTAAAAGAGACATTCCGTGCAGCCTTTGATGTAGATGATTATCAAAGCTTCGTAAATATACAGAGTGAAGCTGCTATCCGTAAGCTAGCAGGTCAATACCCATACGATGATTTCGAAGATGAAAATACAGGAGAAGTAAATCACCTGACACTCAGAAGTGGCGGTGCAGAAATAGACGAGAAGCTAGAAGACGCTCTCACTCGCAGATTACAGATAGCCGGCATAGAAGTGATAGAAGCTCGCATAAGCTACTTAGCCTACTCAGAAGAGATAGCTAGTGCTATGCTCCAAAGACAGCAAGCTACTGCTATAATAGCCGCTCGACGCAAAATAGTAGAAGGTGCTGTAGGCATGGTAGATGATGCTCTGAAGCAACTCAGTGCTAAAAAGATAGTAGAACTAGATGATGACAAACGTGCCGCAATGGTGAGCAATTTACTCGTAGTACTTTGCTCTGATAAGGCAGCTAGCCCGATAGTGAACGCCGGAACACTGCATAACTAGTATAGTTACACTACAGCGACGCAACAAATTACGTAAAAGCGTTGCACTGCAGCGATGCGACTACAAAAAGATAAGAAAAAATGAAAAAATATATAATACTAGAAAAAGGGATTTTTGAAAAACTTGAAAAGTTTGAAGACCGAATAAACCAAAAGAACGGATACAGACCCATCAACATCAGTAGAACTGACAGTGGATATGCAGTATTAATGGAAAAAATAAGCTAAGCCGATGGGCAAGAAGAAAGCATTTGCACTACGCGTGGACGAAAAAATGTTAGCTGCTCTAGAAAAATGGGCTGCTGATGAATTTAGGAGTACAAATGGACAGATAGAGTACCTTTTGAGTGAGGCTTTGAAAAAGGCAAAGCGACAGCCTGGTAAAGATTAACGCCGTTTCTTCGTATTAAAGAGTCCTTCTTGCCTTCCCCTCTTTTTCTTTCCTGCTTTACGGTGGTTATATCCCTCTAAGTCGTCTTGCATAGCAGCACAGTGCTTTGCTTTACACGCTGAAACTCCAGAGAGTACAAATAGCCCAAGAGATAGATAAATAATATACTTCTTCATTGACACAAAAGTAACGAGACTCGTCTATAAACTAGTGCACAAAAAAAAGCTGCGAGAAATTAATCCCACAGCTTTATGTTTCACAATTGCTCTATTGCGATATTTTTATTTAGTCCCTTTTAGTTTGATATCAAACTGTATAGCATCGTCTATCATATACTCTCCAAGATTTTTGAAAAAGTTACCGCTATTAAAAGTAATCCCCCATAGTGTTCTATCTATAGAAAAAGAAGCAGTAGCTACCGCCTCGCCGTTATCTGTTTGAAAGAAGTAAGGCACAGTGATAGATTTAGTAGTTTCTTTTATAGTAAGGTTACCGGTAAGACTATCTGCTGTTGCTGCTGTAATTGTAAAATTAGCACTAGGGTACTTTTCAGTTTCGAAGAAATCTCCAGTACTCAAATGTCCTACTAATTTAGCTTTAGTCTCTGCATCCATCCCTTCATCTGCTACACTCATAGATGTAAGATCAATAGAAAAGTTACCTGCGGTGAGTGCTCCATTTTCCGCTGAGATAGAACCTTCAGTGATAGCTACACTTCCTGTATGAGAATCTCCAGTAGGCTTGGTTCCTTTCCATACTACAGTGCTTTGGTCGGCTGCTATAGTATACGTCTCATTAGTAGAAGAGGCTTCTGCTGCTTCATTTGCGTCACCTGCTTCTGTAGATGCACTTGGACTTCCGCAGGCTACAAATAATGCTGCGATGATAGTTAGTAAAAATACGTTTTTCATTGTTGTGTGTTTTTATATAAGTGATTTACGTGTGTAAACATCTATTTTAAGAATTAGTTTTAGAATACGGAATACTTTTTGGTTAATCTTTATAAACTTGCACCGAATCTTATCAATGAAATTAATCGCCTTTTATATTTTTCTATTTTCTTCTTTTACAAGCGTTGCTCAAATTAAGGTCGTCAATAAATACCTACGAGGGGTCCGAGGCGTTGAACTCTATAATGGGTCTGCTTACCTGGCTACTTCATTGGACAATGGTGAAATAAAAATAGACACTTCCAAAATAGGCAATGATACCTGGACTTTAAAACACCAATATTTTTATCCGAAAAAAATAAGAAAACAGGACCTGAGATTGAGTTCTACTATTTTACTTAGAGAGAAGACCAATACCTTTAAGCCTGTGCTAATTACACCAGGACGCAGAGCCACATTAAGTAATGAGATCGCGTCTAAAGTACATACTATATCAGCTAAAAAGATATCTCTTCTTCAGCCACAGACTACTGCAGATCTCATAGGAATAGATAACAAGGTGTACATCCAGAAAAGTCAACAAGGAGGAGGTAGTCCTATGATGCGTGGATTCGCTACCAGTAGAATATTACTAGTAATGGATGATGTACGCATGAATACCGCCATATTCAGAGAAGGAAATGTCCAAAACGTGATTTCCATAGATCCATTTACCATAGAAAGTACCGATATTATTTTTGGGCCTGCTAGCCAGTTCTATGGCAGTGACGCTATAGGAGGTGTTCTTAGTTTTAACAGTAAGAAACCAGTTTTTGCTGAAACGGATTCAGTAGTTTATTCTGGGAATATAGACTTGAGGTATGGCTCTGCCAGTAATGAAAAGACGTATCACGTGGATTTCGGTGTCGGTGGAAAAAGGTTTGCATCATTTACTAGCTTCAGCTATAGTGATTTTGGAGACTTAGAAATGGGAAGTAACGGCCCGGAGGAGTATCAGAGATCAGACTATGTACTTTATCTTGAAAATGGAGATAGTACTGTCGTTAATCCAAACAAAGACCTGCAAGTCTTTAGTGGATATCGGCAATTTAACTTTTTAGAGAAAATATCCTTCAAGGCCAATAAAAATACGATGCTAAACTACGGACTATATTTCAGTAATACATCGAATATACCACGATATGATAGATTAATAGTCCGTAATACGCGTAATGAGTTAGTCAATGGTGATTGGTACTACGGACCGCAAAGGTGGCTTATGCATAAACTCAATCTGAAATCTACCAAAAAGACAGTTATCAGTGATAGTCTAGAAGTAAGTCTCGCCTACCAAAACTTCAAAGAAAGTAGAAATGACAGAAAAGTGGGTCGCACAGGACTAAGGATTAGGACAGAAGAGGTAGATGCCTTAAGCGGTAATATCGATCTACAGAAACGATTATCTAGGAAGACTAAACTCAGCTATGGAGCAGAGTATATATATAACCTTGTAGGTAGTGTAGGACAAATCAGGAATATAGAAAACGGAGGACTAAAGCCTACTTCCTCACGCTATCCAGACGGCAGCACTTGGACCTCCTCTGGAGTGTACGCAAACTTGACCAATAGATGGAATATAAGACACCGCACAGAAGGTGGCCTAAGAGTAAATAGAGTCGCAGTAGCTGGAGAGTTTGACAGTAGTTATAACCTCCCTAATCCTCTTTTTGATACTGACAATACTGCAATCACAGGTTCTATATCTCACCTATATTCCCTAAAAAATGGTACTCTAGGAGTGGTAGCTTCTACTGCATTCCGATCCCCTAATATAGATGATATAGGAAAAGTATTTGACAGAAGTCCGAATACCGTGATAGTACCAAATACAAATCTAAGACCTGAATATGCCTACAATGGTGAAATAAATGGAACCTATACATTTTGGGACAAACTACAGTTAGAAGCTTCTCTATTTTACACCTATTTAGATCAAGCTATTAGTATTTCAAATAGTTCACTTAATGGAGAAGACAGTATTGTCTACGACGGCACTATAAGTCAAGTACAAACTCTTGTAAATCAAGACTATGCAGTGATATACGGTACACAGCTTTCTGCTAGATTTAAGTTCAATGAACGTTTTGAAGCTCGAAGCAGCTACACTATTCTAGAAAACAGTACAAGTAACGACGATCCCATAAGACACATTACTCCAAATTTTGGTGGAACAAGTATTTATCTAACCCTCGATAAGTTCAATCTTTCACTTGCCAGTGCCTATAACCAAGAGTTTACATTTGACAAGTTTGCCCCTGGAGAGAAGAGTGATGCATTCTTATATGTGAAAGATGAGAATGGAAATCCATACTCACCTAGTTGGATAATTTTTAATATAAATAGCTCCTATCGTATTACAGAAAAAGTTAAGCTCACCTTAGGGATAGATAACCTGTTAGATAAACGCTACAGACCTTATAGTTCAGGTATAACTGCACCAGGACGTAATATTCACATTGCATTTCACGCTAATATTTAAGACAAAAAAAAGACTGCCAAGGCAGTCTTTTTAAATTATAAAATCATATGTTCTTACTTTTTATTAGGCTTAGAGATGCTTTCTCGCATATCTGTATCGGCTTCTATATTTTTCATTTTGTAATAATCCATTATTCCTAGATTACCATTTCTAAATGCTTCTGCCATTGCTTTTGGAATCTCTGCTTCTGCTAATATTACTGACGCTCTTGCATCTTGTGCCTTAGCTTTCATTTCTTGCTCTTCAGCCACTGCCATAGCTCTACGCTCTTCCGCTTTCGCATTAGCTACTTTAAGATCTGCCTCTGCTTGATCTGTCTGTAACTCAGCCCCTATATTTTTACCTATATCTATATCCGCTATATCTATAGACAGGATTTCAAAAGCTGTTCCTGCATCTAGGCCTTTAGCTAGTATGGTCTTGGAAATCGTATCTGGGTTTTCTAGTACAGCTTTATGACTAGAAGCAGAACCTATAGTGGTTACTATACCCTCTCCCACTCTGGCTAAGATAGTATCTTCACCTGCACCACCTACTAGTTGTGCGATATTTGCTCTTACAGTAACTTTAGCCTTTGCGATAAGCTGTATCCCATCCTTAGCAACTGCAGCAACTGGTGGAGTATTTATGACGCGTGGGTTTACAGATAACTGCACTGCATCTGCCACATCCCTACCTGCTAAATCTATGGCTGCTGCCATGTTAAAGCCTAAAGGAATGTTAGCTTTATCAGCTGATATGAGTGCTTTAACTACATTATTTACATTACCTCCAGCCATATAGTGAGTCTCTAAATCATTAGCAGTGACAGGAATCCCCGCCTTGTTACCATTGATGAGTGCATTTACGATAAGTGACGGTGGTACCTTTCGTATTCTCATAAAGATAAGTTGAAGAATACTTACGCTCTTACCTGATATAGATACCTGAGCAGTAATCCATAGGCCTAACGGAACAAAGTAAAAAAAGATTAGGAGTAAGACTACTCCGACGATGATAATTGGTAAAATTCCTTCCATATTGATAGTTATTTATTTAAATATTTAAGCATTAATTTGTTTTACAAAAACTTTATTTTGAATGCGTTTGACCACTTCTATTGGCACATTAGCAAGAAGAAACCCTCCCTCTGTGTGCACTTCCATTTTCTGCCCATTAAATAGGGCTGTACCTGCTGGCCTGAGCGCACTTAAGGTAGTCCCGATATCTCCTACATCCACCTTTAATAAGTGAATATTATTGGCTTTCCCATCTATCACTCTTTTTGTAGCAAACCTATTCCAAGCTCCATTTCTAAAGGCTAAAAAAATAGCAATTGATAATGCTAGTAAAGTAAAAATGACTGCTATAAGCCCGTATTTATCACCAAAATCACGATAAGCAAAGTAAACTCCTAAGGATATCATAACTGCCCCAGCTATACCAACCACAAGACCTGGAGTAATGAAAATTTCTACTAGTACAAGTACTATTCCAAAGAACAAAAGCCCTACAATGAGTGATAGCGTCATGAGATGATTTCAAAGTTAACACAAATTACAAAATACAGCGTATAAATTATTTTGCTGTAATAGTAAAGTGGTTTCTAGCTCATTTCCGCATATGCCGCTACAGGTATACAACTACAAACAAGATTTCTATCTCCATAAGTATCATCTACTCTGCCTACACTAGGCCAAAACTTATTAGCTAAAACATAAGGTGCAGGATACACTGCTTTTTCACGAGAGTATGGTCTATCCCATTTGCCCCCTATTACAGACACTGCAGTGTGTGGTGCATTTTTAAGCACATTATTCTCCTTATCAGCAAATCCATTCTCTATTTCTGCTATCTCTTGACGAATACTTAGTAGTGCATTGCAAAATCTATCTAGCTCTGCTTTACTCTCGCTCTCCGTAGGCTCTATCATAAGCGTACCAGCTATAGGAAAACTTACTGTAGGTGCATGAAAACCATAATCAATAAGTCTTTTAGCTATATCCTGCACCTCTACTCCAGAAGTAATTTTTAGAGGACGAGGGTCCACTATCATTTCGTGAGCCACTGTACCGTTTTGACCAGTATAAAGCACGTCATACCCTTCTGATAATCTATGCTTCATATAATTAGCGTTTAGTATAGCCAAAGCAGTGGCTCTCTTAAGTCCTGCTGTACCCATCATCTTTATGTATGCATAACTAATTAGAAGGATGCTCGCACTACCATAAGGAGCAGCACTTACAGCCTTCATTCCTTTTTTGGTGCTCACACCATCTACTACACAATGGCTTGGTAAATAAGGAGCTAGGTGCTTAGCAACACCGATAGGACCCATACCTGGTCCACCTCCACCGTGTGGTATACAAAATGTTTTGTGCAAATTAAGATGACATACATCTGCACCTATGTTAGCTGGATTGGTATATCCTACCTGTGCATTCATATTAGCACCATCCATATACACTTGGCCACCAAAACTATGAATTAATGAAGTTATTTCTTTAATCGTTTCCTCGTACACACCAGTGGTACTTGGATAGGTCACCATTATACCAGCAAGAATATCTTTATGCTTTTCTGCTTTCTCTCGCAAGTCATTCAGATCTATATACCCATTAGGATGACACTTCACTACCACTACGTCCATACCAGCCATTACGGCACTTGCGGGATTGGTACCGTGAGCAGACTCTGGTATAATAACAATTTTCCTATGTGCTTGATTGGTATCCATAAAATACTGACGTATAGTCATTAATCCAGCATATTCTCCTTGTGCTCCAGCATTAGGCTGCAAACTTACTTGATAAAAGCCCGTAATTTCAGACAAGTCTCTCTCTAACTCATTCAGCATCTGCGTGTAACCTCCGAGCTGATGCTTCGGAGCAAATGGATGAATGTTACCAAAAGCCTCCCAAGTCACAGGGATCATCTCAGTAGTAGCATTTAATTTCATGGTACAGCTACCTAATGCAATCATAGAGTGAGCAAGTGATAGGTCTTTATTCTCTAGTGACTTCAGGTATCTTAGCATTTCGTGCTCTGTATGGTAGGAGTTAAATACAGGATGCTCTAAATAAGGAGTATCTCTATTAAGTTCCTCTGCCCACATAGATGAAATATCTGTTGAAAAATCAACATCTTTTCTAATTGCTGTCGCAAAATAGGTCACCAATTGTTCTATATCTTCCAACTCTGTAGTCTCGTCTATACTCACGCCAACATACTCATCTGTGTACCTCACATTTATATCTTCTGACTCCAGCACACTTTTCAGTCTAGATTGCTGATTATCAGTCATAATTACACACACAGTATCAAAAGCACTGTCATTTTTCAGTTCAAAACCAACACTCTTAAGATTGTTTGCTAGCATACTTGTCAGTTGATTGACTTTCATAGCTATAGCTTTTAATCTCTTAGGACCGTGATAGGCTGCATACATTCCAGCCATAATAGCTAGGAGTGCTTGTGCAGTGCAGATGTTACTCGTAGCTTTATCACGTTTAATGTGTTGTTCTCTTGTTTGCAGAGCCATTCTAAGTGCATAGTTGCCACTAGAATCTTGAGTTACTCCTATTATTCTGCCCGGCAATCTACGCTTGTGCTCAACTTTAGTAGCAAAGAATGCTGCGTGTGGACCGCCATTTCCCATAGGAATACCAAATCGCTGTGTACAACCTATAACTACTTCCGCTCCCCATTCTCCCGGAGCTTTAAGCACTGTGAGTGCTAATATATCTGCTGCTACAATTGTTTTTACTCCCGCTTCTAATGCCTTAGCAGTAAGTGCTGCATAGTCTTCCACCGAACCCTCTCCATTTGGATACTGTACGAAAAGTGCAAAATAATCACTAGTAAACTCCACATTATATGGGTCCCCAATAACTACCTCTATACCCATCGGTTCTGCTCTAGTCTCCATAACATTTATAGTCTGAGGGAATGCCTTATCCGATATGAATATCTTATTTCCAACGTTCTTTTTCTTAGCAGAAAATAACATTGCCATGGCTTCAGCACCGGCAGTAGCTTCGTCTAGTAAAGAAGCATTGGCCAATTCCATACCTGTGAGATCACAAATCATGGTTTGAAAATTAAGCAATGCTTCAAGCCTGCCCTGAGCTATTTCAGCTTGATAAGGAGTATATTGGGTATACCATCCTGGATTTTCTAAGATATTTCTAAGTATTACTTTAGGTGTATGTGTACCGTAATACCCCATTCCTATATAGTTTTTTGCAACTGTATTTTTAGCAGCTATTCCTTGAAGTTTTTCCAATAATTCTACTTCAGAAAGTCCGAGATCCAAATCCAATTCCTTCTTAAGTCTTATCTCATCTGGGATAGTCTGCGAAATCAACTGCTCCATGTCAGTATAACCTAGCATTTGAAGCATCTCTAGCTCCTCGGCTATTGAAACACTGTTGTGGCGATCAGAAAAATTTTCTTTATACATATTTATATTACGAATCAAAGTGCAAATTTAAATTATAGTTGTATCCATAACCTACTTGTTAAGTTTAAGTTTACAAAACTTGATTATTTAGAATGAGGGTTAAATAACATACTGAACAACAAATGATACAGTAGATAAAATAGCACAACCAATTGATTAACAGTTTTTTAAAAAAAAGTTACACTCATTTTAATTACACAATTCTAAAATGATGATAAATTGTCTAAATTTGTGTGAACTACTATTTACTTTTGAATCAGATGAAAAAAATCTTATTGTCACTTGCTGTAATAAATTTCGGTTTAGCAGCTAACGCTCAATCCCACAGATCCGCATCAAGGCCGCATTGGTCTGTACCTATACTGCTTTCTTCTTCCACTTTTTTAAGTGATCTAGGAGGCAAAGACTCCTATGGAACTAATGATCCTGCGGATATTGACTTTCAAGAAGTTCGATATGCCTTTGGTACAGGGATAAAATACAATTTCCCTAAGGGAATTAGCTTTGGACTCTCCGCATTTTACACAAGGCTAAGTGCAGACGATGCTGAGACCACCTCGAGCAGAAGCCTCCGAAAATTAAAAGTAAGGACTGACGTAATAGAGACCGCATTTAAAGTAGAATATACGTTCCCGCAAAACAGTGGGCCATTGCGAGGATTTTATTTCAATGTAGGTGCAGGTCTTAATTTTTTTACGCCTATGAGCGAGTATAATGGCACATGGCATAAACTCAGACCATTAGGTACCGAAGGACAAAACATAGATCCAAACCAGCAAGTCTATGGCGTTTATTCTCCAGTAATACCATTTGGATTTGGGAAAAAATTTGTCCTTCCTAACGGAATGATGTTCGGTTTAGATCTCTCACTTAGAAAGTCTTACACAGATTACCTAGATGACGTATCAGGAACCTATTTTGATAATGCTCTAATAGCTGAGCGAAGTGGAGCAATTGCCGCAGCATTAGCCGATCCGTCTACGGATCCTGCTGCTGGTAGAACCGGAAACATTAGAGGGAATCCTGAGAACACAGATAACTTTTTTCTGCTCGGTTTTCAACTCGAAATACCACTAGGAGCCGGTGGCGGAAATTATAACACTAGTTGTGCTTTTGGAAATGGCTGGATAAGAGGCGACGGGTCTGTACCGAAAATAGGTAGACGAGGAAAACAAAAAAGAATCAGAATATTTAGATAATTATGATACCGGCAGAAATAACTAGCACACCATACATTACAGAAGACACAATCGTATTTGGATTACTTGCTACTTGTTTAGGATTAGTCTTTTATACCAGTAGCAAAACCACTGGATTTTGGTCTAAATTTTTCACCTATGTGCCTGCACTCTTTATGGCATATCTTCTCCCTGCAGTACTCACTACACTTGGTATCATTTCTCCAGAGTGGACTACCATCACGTCAACAGGAGAAATCATAGAACATCAGTCAAACTTATACTATGTGGCTAGTAGATATCTATTACCAGCAGCACTTGTACTTATGACTCTTAGCTTAGATCTTAGATCTGTCTTCAATTTGGGTCCTAAAGCACTGATTATGTTTTTCACTGGTACAGTGGGTATAATAATCGGTGGGCCTCTAGCAGTTTTACTTGTTTCTACATTCAGTCCAGATTCTGTAGGAGGTGCAGGGCCAGATGCTGTATGGAGAGGACTCAGTACATTGGCGGGCAGCTGGATAGGCGGGGGAGCTAATCAGACAGCTATGTTGGAAATATATAGTTACAATCAAAAACTATATGGCGGTATGGTATTCGTGGATATAGTAGTCGCTAATGTATGGATGGCAATACTTTTAATTGGTATAGGCAAAACAGAGAAAATCGATAAATGGCTAAAAGCAGATACATCTGCTATAGAAGAACTCAAAGCTAAAGTCACAAAATTTAGCAATGATGTGGAACGAAATCCGTCACTCACGGATATTATGTTGATGATGGCTATCACTTTTGGCACAGTAGCTATTTCCCATTTAGGAGCTAATTTCTTAGGTTCATTTTTTGAAAACGCAGTAAGTCAGATTACAAATCCAACTATTCGTAATATTTTCACATTCTTAGGTTCTAGTTTCTTTTGGATGATAAGTATCGCCACTTCGATAGCTATAGCTCTGTCTTTTACCAAAGCTAAAAACTATGAAGGTGCAGGTGCTAGTAAATTAGGAAGTGTATTTATCTATATCCTAGTAGCTACTATAGGAATGAAAATGGACCTTACTATGATATTCGATAACCTTGGTTTATTGGTCGTTGGGTTAGTATGGATGATTATACACGCTTTACTACTCATAGTTGTGGCAAAACTCATCAGAGCACCATATTTCTTTTTGGCAGTGGGAAGCCAAGCTAATGTGGGTGGGGCAGCCTCAGCTCCTATTGTAGCTTCAGCATTTCATCCTTCTTTAGCAACGGTAGGTGTACTTTTAGCTGTATTTGGATATGCGGTAGGCACAGTGGGAGCTATAGCTTGTACACTACTCATGCAGATTGCTGCACCATAATGTATTTGAAATAGTCTATATTCGTTAGGAAAGTATGAATTGGACGAAAGTCTTGACGTACTAGCCGATTTATTGCAAAATAAAAGACAAGATTCTGTTTATCAGTACGCTATACGTAAAGGAGGATACTATTTTTTAGGATTTAGTTATTTCGTTACAACCACTTAGACAGGATTGCGTCCGGGTTTTTGAGTACTATTTTATTCTGCTACTTGGATAATATGACCCGAATAGCAGATAAAAAGGCTGAACAACGTAGATAATTTGCCAAAATCAAAAATTTTAATCAAAATCAAGATGATGCGGTAGATATAGAGGGAGGATGCTACATAAAGCACAATAAACTGTTAAAAAGATATACTCTGATGTAACCTTTACATTCATTCGGAGACCAATAGATAAGTAACCATGGCAATACTAGCAAAAGCAAGAACCAATTCTGGCATCAGTCCATACACAGGTGTATGGGATAGGGCTACAGTTTTACATCTTCTAAAAAGAGTCCATATTGGTGTTAGAAAGGAAGATCTAGACTACTACAGTACTAAGTCACTAAATGAAGCAGTAGCTGAAGTTTTGAACGTCGACTACACCCCACCATTACCACCTATTAATAATTATAATAGCAATACTAATGACCCGAATGTACCTGCTGGGACAACTTGGATCAATGATTACAACGGGACACTTAATGGTCTTAGAATGAGATCCTTCAAGTCTTGGTGGGGTGGAGAAATTATAAATCACGATCGCACTATCAGAGAGAAAATGGTAGTTTTTTGGCACAATCACTTCTCTACGCAGGCAGATGTATATAATTGGGCTAATTTCGGATATCAGAATAATGCTCTGCTCAGGAAAGATTGCTTGAAAAACTTCAAGACCATGGTGAAAGATGTGACGATAGACCCTGCCATGCTGATCTTTCTCAATGGTGAAAGAAACACCAAAACAGCTCCAGACGAAAATTACTCTAGAGAGCTACAGGAGCTATTTACTCTCGGCAAAGGACCAAACTCAGGTTATACAGAAACTGATGTCATAGCTGGAGCCAAAGTACTTACCGGATGGAGAATTAATAAATCTAACGGTACAGTATATTTCCAAGAGAATAGACATGATATTAGTGATAAGCAGTTTTCCTCTTTCTATAATAATACTGTAATAAGCGGTACTACCGATGGAGAAAAGGAGCTTGATGATATGCTAGCTATGATTTTTCAACAAAATGAAGTAGCTAAACACCTCGTAAGAAAACTGTACCGCTGGTTTGTGTACTATGATATAGATGAAGCTACGGAAACCAACGTAATAGAGCCGCTTGCAGCTATTTTTATCAGTAATGATTATGAAATAAAGCCCGTAATGGAGGCATTACTAAAGAGTGAGCATTTCTTTGATATGGCTAACAGGGGTGCACTAATAAAAAGTCCTACTGACTTTACCTATGGGATAATACGGACTTTTGATGTGGCTATACCTAGTACAAGTAACTATGAAGACCAATATCAAGCTTGGAATACATTAGGGTACCTATCAGCACTGATGCAGCAAGAGTTAGGAGATCCGCCGAGTGTAGCAGGCTGGCCCGCATACTATCAAATACCTCAGTATCATGAAATATGGATAAATAGCGATACACTATCAAATCGAAATAAAGTAAGTGATGTCCTCAGTACATATGGATATAGAATTAATGCCACCCGTCTAGAGATAGACTCTTTACATTTCACTAAAAAGTTAGACAATGCAGGTAATCCTGATCTACTGATAGATGAACTATTAGAGTTTATGCATACGCTAAATGTAGAACAATCTCAAAAAGACTATATGAAGTCTATACTCCTATCTGGCCAGTTAGATGATAACTACTGGACCGCAGCTTGGAATGATTATCTGGCAGATCAAAACAATACTTCCAAAGCTCAGCTAGTAGACGTAAGACTAGCCACCTTAATTAAATATTTAATGAACCTCAGCGAATTTCAACTTTCGTAATAATTTATACACCATGAAGAGAAGAGATTTTTTAAAAAGAGTAGCACCAATGTCCTTACTTCCATTTGCCATAAATGGACAACCAATAAAGGCATACGGCAAACTAATGGGTGCTGAAGCTGAAGACTTTACTCAGACCGATAAGGTACTCGTGCTGGTGCAACTCAATGGCGGAAACGATGGGCTAAATACCCTTATCCCTCTAGACCAATATAGTAAACTAGCTGCTGCCAGACCAGATGTGCTCATACCAGAGAATAAAGTGCTTGGCCTAGACGGCATATCAGCTACTGGACTGCATCCTGCAATGAGTAAGATGAAAAAAATGTACGATGAAGGAAAGGTACATATATTACAAAACGTAGGATACCCTAACCAGAACTACTCTCACTTCAGAAGTACGGATATATGGATGACCGGAGCATCCTCAGACGAGATATTACAAAGTGGCTGGATAGGCAGGTATCTTTCAGAAGAATGGCCTAACTATCCTAACGGGTTCCCAAATGAAGATATGCCTGACCCTCTAGCAATTCAGATTGGCTCATTAGTATCTCCAGTATGCCAAGGAGTAGCCGTAAATATGGGGTTTGCTATCACTAATCCTAATAATTACTACCAACTACTTACGGGCAACTATCCAGACGCTCCGGATACCAAAGCAGGTAAAGAATTAGACTACGTGCGGACTGTAGCTCGGCAAACAAACGAATATTCTGTTAAAATAAAAAGTGCAGCTGAAAGTGCTACAAACCTAAGTACACTATACCCTGAAGGAAACAGACTAGCTGACCAACTAAAGATAGTAGCTCAATTGGTAGCAGGCGGATTACAGACTAGAGTCTATGTCGTATCTCTTGGAGGATTTGACACACACGCTAATCAGGTAGACCCCGTAGACAGCAATGAAACTGGTTACCATGCATTTTTATTAGAGACTGTTTCAGAAGCTATCAACGCATTCCAAGATGACTTAGAAAAACTAAAGATAGACAATCGCGTGATGGGTATGACCTTCAGCGAATTTGGGAGACGTATCATAGGGAATGCAAGTACAGGAACTGATCACGGAAGTGCAGCTCCTATGTTTTTATTTGGTTCTAAAGTGAAAGGCGGTATGTCAGGGTCTAACCCGATTATTCCAGATAACCCTTCTGCTAATGATAACCTCGCTATGGAGCATGATTTTAGATCTATCTACAGTACTATATTACAAAAGTGGTTCTGTTTAGACAGTGCAAACTCTGATAGTATCTTATTAAAAAACTTTGAAACGATGGACCTCTTAGACGACTCATGTCAGACCACATCCGTGCAATACCTTAAAAACCAACGTGCTGGTAATGCCTATGTTTCAAATTACCCAAATCCATTTGGCAATAGCACTACTCTAAAATACTACTCAGATGGTGGATATATCCACATATCTATCACTGATATACATGGTAAAGTAGTGGCTGCTCCAGTGAGTGATAGTATCGCTACTGGTACCCACGAAATAGCACTAGATATGAGTCACCTACCTAGTGGCACTTACTACTGCCAGTACCAGAACGGTATGATCACTCAGACACGAAGTCTATTGAAGATAAGATAAGAGTTTGTTATTATGCGATGGCTGTAGTTTAGTTAGAACCAAAACAAAAAAAGGTGAAGTCTAATCTAGTTTTAGGCTTCTGCCTTTCTAAAATGGACTATTAAAAGACGCGAAATCTTCAGCCTCTGCATCTTTAGTACTAACAATAGGGTCACTTATCCCCCAATCGATTTCTAACGAAGAGCTATTCCATAATATAGCTCCCTCACTTTCTTTGTGGTAATAATTAGTGCACTTATATGCAAAGATAGTATCCTCTTGCTGAGTGATGAATCCATGAGCAAAACCTGGTGGCACATAAAACATGGTTTTATTATCTTCGTTTAACTCGATAGAAAAATGTTGACCGTAGGTTTTTGAATTTTTGCGTATATCTACCACCACATCCAGTACCGACCCCTTAATTACTCTAACTAGCTTTCCTTGAGCATAGGGATTTTTCTGAAAGTGAAGTCCACGTAGGATTCCTTTACCACTAAGAGACTGATTATCTTGGATAAAATCCAATGCTATACCAGCAGCTAATAATGTATCTTGCCTATAACTTTCAAAAAAATGCCCTCTTTCATCACCAAAAATAGACGGTTTTATTATCAGTAATCCTGAGATATGAGTCGTACTTAATTCCATTTTGTATTACAATGATATAAAACTTACTAAGTTGTTAAAAATTGTTTGATGCATTCACTACTATTTTATGCATCTTTAGACGAAATTTGAAGTTCTCTAAAAGTAAAATAATACACATAAACATGTCAGATCCTTCTTATTTACACTCATTGAACCCTGAGCAAAAAGCAGCAGTACTTCAAACTGAAGGTCCGGTGATGATTATAGCTGGAGCAGGATCTGGTAAAACTAGAGTCCTAACGTACCGTATAGCTCACCTGTTACACACAGGAGTAGATGCATTTAATATACTTTCACTCACCTTTACCAATAAGGCTGCTAAAGAAATGAGGGCAAGGATAGAGAACGTAGCAGGTACTGAGGCACGGAATATTTGGATGGGTACCTTTCACTCTGTATTTGCTAAAATCCTAAGAATAGAAGCAGATAAAATAGGTTACCCTAGGAACTTCACAATCTATGACTCCGACGATAGTAAAAGTCTAATCCGAAGTATAGTAAAGGAAATGAATCTAGATGATAAAGTATATAAGGCTAACTATGTACTCTCCAGAATAAGTAATGCCAAAAATAATTTAATACAAGCACACGTCTATCCGAAACAAAGCGAACTAATAGCCTACGATGAAACCACAGGTAGGGGTAAAATCTTTGAGATTTACGCAGAATATGCCAAAAGATGTTTTAAGGCAGGAGCAATGGATTTTGACGACCTACTTCTAAATACATTCAAGTTATTAAATAACTTTCCTCAAGTACTTCATAAGTATCAGCATAAATTTAAATATGTGATGGTAGATGAGTACCAAGATACTAATCACTGTCAGTATATGATAGTGAAGAAACTCGCTAGTGTATTTGAAAATATATGTGTGGTGGGTGATGATGCACAGAGTATCTATTCCTTCCGTGGAGCAACTATCCAAAACATTCTCAACTTTGAAAAAGATTATCCAGACTTAAATGTCTACAAACTTGAACAAAATTATCGCTCATCTGATACTATCGTAAAAGCGGCCAACAGTGTAATAGCAAAAAATAAAGACCAACTGAAAAAAAAGGTTTGGACCTCAAATGATACTGGGAATAAAATAAAAGTAGTACGTGCAGTTACAGATAATGAAGAAGGAAGGCTCATAGCTCAAAGCATCTTTGAGACAAAAATGACTGAGCAAAAGATGAACTCAGATTTTGCCATACTATACAGAACTAACTCTCAATCTAGGAGTCTGGAAGAAGCTCTGCGTAAGGTCAATATACCCTACCGTATTTATGGAGGTACAAGTTTCTATCAGCGAAAAGAAATCAAAGATATACTGGCTTACCTAAGACTAGTACTAAATCACCAAGATGAAGAGGCCCTAAAGCGAATCGTAAACTACCCAGCACGTGGCATAGGAAAAACATCAATGGATCGCGTAGCACAACTAGCAGCAACTCATGATAAGAGCATGTGGGAGGTAATAGAAAATGCCCACCGATTTCCTGAGCTAAAAAGTGCAATATCAAAATTAAGGGATTTCGTGAACATTATAAATAGCTTCACTATCCTAAAAGATCAACAAAATGCCTATGACATAGCGATGCATGTGTCCAGATCTGTCAATCTACTTAAACTCCTAAATGAGGATAAAACTATAGAGGGTATCAGCAAGTACGAAAATGTAGTGGAACTGCTTAATGGTATGAAAGAGTTCGTAGAGGACGATACCAATGAAAGTGAAAAAGACCTTGGTAGCTATATGCAAGATATAGCTCTATTGACAGATTCTGACAAAAAAGATGATGATAATGACAAGGTATCTCTAATGACCATACACCAGAGCAAAGGACTAGAGTACAAGCATGTTTACGTATCTGGACTAGAAGAAAATTTATTTCCGTCTCAGATGGCACTTGGCAGTAGAAGTGAGTTAGAGGAAGAAAGAAGATTATTTTATGTGGCAATCACTCGTGCTGAAGAGGAATTAACGCTATCCTTCGCTACTTCTAGGTTTAGGTTTGGTAGTCTGCTCCCATGCGAGCCAAGTAGGTTTATAGACGAGATAGATAACAACTTTCTGCAACTAGATAGACGCACTCTAACAAAACCAAAACAGACTATTGGCAATCCAGATAGAGAAATTATGGAGAAAAAATCTACCAGTAACCTAAAAAGAACAATTGCAAAACAAAACCAACCTAGAATAGTCCGCCCTCCAGCTATATCTAACTTCACGCCAGACGACATGGGAGATATAACAGAAGGAATGAAAGTAGAACACCAACGTTTTGGAATAGGTATAGTAAGCAGGTTAGATGGAGCCAAAGGCAGTGAGAAAGCCACAATAAACTTTGACGAGTACGGCGAAAAGACGCTAGTATTAAAATTTGCCAAACTCCGAAAACTGTAATATTCCGAATATATAGACACTAGAAAGACATTTCTAATAATGTAATTTAAGATTTCGTTACCTTTGATATTACTAAATTTTATGTTAAACCAAATTAAAAAAGTTGCACATACTAATACGCCCAGATGGGTTGTATTATGTATTGATCTTTTGTTAGCCCTCCTATCCTTTGGTATCTCTTGTCTTATTATAGATGCCACAGACTTCAAAGAACTTCATATCTCAGATTACTTATATCCGCTGGTAGTAGTTCTTTTATTCAGAGCAGGGTCTTTTTTTATTACCAAGTCCTACAGTGGTATAATCAGACATACAAGTACTCAAGATGCTGTTAAAATTTTCTTAGCTGTATCAATAAGTACACTAGCACTATTGGCGGTTTTAGAGGCTACAATTAACTTTTTCAATATTTCCTTCCCTAAAGCTGCATTAGCTATACTGATAATTGACACTTTCATCCTGATATTCCTTATGTCAGGATTCAGGATCGCTTTTAAACTTTTATATAATCAGTATGCACCATTCAACGATAATAATAATATAGCCACCAAACAATTAATAATATATGGAGCAGGAGAAGCCGGCATTATAGCTAAGCGAAGCTTTGAAAGAAATGATAAGTATGGGCGAAAAGTCATCGCTTTTATTGACGATAACCCAAAGCTGCAGGGTAAATCCGTAGAAGGAGTAAAAATATACTCATCTAGTGTAGATTTTTTGAATCTTATAAAAGATACTACAAACGTAGAATTAGTCATAGCTATCAATAAGATATCATCTATCAACAAAAAACGAATCATAGAAACCTGTTTACAGTTCAATATCACTGTCAAAACCATTCCACCTGTAAGCTCATGGATAAATGGAGAATTTAATCCTCAAAATGTAAAAGCGGTCAAAATAGAAGACTTACTAGAGCGAGAACCTATAAATCTAGGTAAAGGTAAAATTAATGAAGAACTCAATGATCAGGTAATCCTCATCACTGGTGCAGCCGGATCTATAGGCAGTGAAATAGCAAGACAATGTGCACATTTTAATCCTAAAATGCTGGTGCTACTGGACCAGGCTGAAACACCACTCTACGATATCCAAAATGAACTCGGAATAAGCAGCACTATAGAAATAATAGTGGGAGATGTATGTAATACCTACAGACTAGAACGGATATTTGCACACTTTAAACCTGCGTATGTATTTCACGCTGCTGCATATAAACATGTACCACTTATGGAAGACAACCCATATGAAGCAATCAATACAAATGTGTTTGGTACCCAAAACATTGCCAACTTAGCTGCAAAGCATAAAGCTAAAAAATTTGTACTTGTAAGTACAGATAAAGCGGTAAATCCAACGAACATTATGGGTGCTTCGAAACGGATAGCAGAAATATATGTTCAGTCTCTAAATGCTAAACTTAGATTAGAGAGCGATAATCATACACGATTTGTAACTACACGATTTGGAAACGTACTCGGTAGTAATGGATCTGTAATTCCACTGTTCAAAAAACAAATAGAATCTGGAGGGCCATTGACAGTTACACATCCAGATATCACACGTTTCTTTATGACTATTCCTGAAGCCTGCCAGCTAGTTCTAGAGGCTGGCGTAATGGGATCAGGTGGAGAAATATATATATTTGATATGGGAGAATCTGTCAAAATAGTAGATCTAGCTCGTAAGATGATAAAGCTCTCCGGTTTTGAAGAAGGAAAAGACATTGAAATAAAATATACTGGATTAAGACCTGGAGAAAAATTAAGGGAAGAACTGCTAAATGATAAAGAAAATACCATAGGTACACACCATCCTAAAATAATGGTAGCTAAGGTCCCTGAATACAACTATTTAGAAGTAAATAATTTGATTACCAATTTGTATCTTGAAAAAGACAATTTAACGAACAGAATGCTTGTAAAGACAATGAAAAAAATCGTTCCGGAATATATAAGTAACAACTCTGTATACGAAGAGCTAGATCGCAAGTTTATTGATTCTTAGTTATATAGATTCAGATTTCAGCTTCCACTTCGCAGCTTCTTTAATACTTTTAAGTCTTTCAGTTATTAACAGCAACTCAATAGGAGCCCTCTTACCTTCAAACCTTACTGTGCAAGTGTCGTTTTTACCTGTAGAATATTGTATTACTGTAGTTGGCATATCTGAATACCCAGATAAGTATTCTTCGTCATAGGTTCCCCATTTACACTTTTTAGCTTCTGCAAAGGCCATACAAAGAGTATCTGAATTCACTTTAGCTTCAAAAACTCCAAGACTATCCATAAATCTGCGTGCATCAAGCGAGGCAGAGCCACTGCCATAAACGGTCAATTTATAGATAGGACATTTTCCAAAGCACGCCGTCTGCTCTATGGAGATATAATTATCATTCCGAGCCTTTTTGCAAACTTTTTTTATAGAATGACAGGAAATAAAAAACGCTGCCATTAGCAGCGTTATGATATGTGTATTTTTCAAGACAGTATTATCTGAGATCTATTTCGATAACTCCTGGCTTATCCTTAGAGTTAAATTTAAAGTAGCTTTCACTGATAGCTACATTTGGTTCAAAATCAGTTATAATATACGTGGTTATTAATCCGTTTTTACCGAATACGCTCATTTCCCTCACCTTATTTGCGAGCTTATCTATACCTAATTTCACTAAGTAATATCCTTTGTTCTTATCTGTAGGAGTTAGTTCTACTACGTCTAGTATCTTAGTACCATTAGTCACTTGACCAGCATACTTATGTATGAATCCCTTTTCGTATATAGTAAATATCTCAGAGGGATTAATATCTAATGACTTGGGATCAAATTTGGATATCTGTACTTCATTGGCATCTTCTAGATACGTCCATATCGTCTTGCCATCACAAAATATTTCCTGACCTGACATAGTGACCCTGAATTTTTTACCTTTTTGATAAAGAGTACCAGACTGTTTCACCGTAGCATCTGTCTGCTTGTTTCGGATATTTACTGCAAAATTGGCCTTTACAGACTTATACGTTCTGTATGTTTTGCTCAGTTTGTTAAGTATAGCTGAACTCTGGTTATCTGAAGATGATGAATGCAGAAGCATAGGACTGAATACTACGGTTCCTAAAACTGCTGCTATTAGTAAAAATCTTTTCATGTTTCTATTATTTCTAATGTAAGTTATTCAAGAACTGTTCCAAAGCATATTCATCTGGAAGCAATACTTTACGTGCCTTACTACCCTCAAAAGGCCCTACAATACTAGATGCTTCTAACTGATCTATCAAGCGTCCTGCTCTATTATATCCGACCTTTAGTCTTCGCTGTATTAAACTAGTACTCCCTTGCTGATGCTGCACTACTATACGTGCTGCATCTTCAAAAAGTGGATCTCTGTCATTGGCATCAAAATCTGAAGTCTCCGTTTCTGATTCTTCACGAACTTCTGGCAATAAATGTGCGTCGGGATATCCTCGCTGATTACCTATGAATGCTGTGATAGTGTCTACTTCTGGTGTATCTACAAAAGGACACTGTAAACGAATCATGTCACTCCCTGTAGAATAGAGCATGTCCCCCTTTCCTATCAGCTGATCTGCTCCATTTCCATCTAAGATGGTTCTACTATCTATTTTACTACTTACTCTAAATGCTATACGAGCAGGAAAATTTGCCTTTATAGTTCCTGTTATGATATTTACAGATGGACGTTGCGTGGCTAGTATTAGATGGATACCTATAGCACGAGCGAGCTGGGCTATACGACCTATAGGGTGCTCTACCTCTTTACCAGCAGTCATAATAAGATCTGCTACCTCATCTATAATCACTACTATGTATGGAAGATACTTGTGTCCTTCCTCAGGGTTAAGCTTCCGTTTTATAAACTTTGCATTGTATTCTTTTATGTTACGCACTAGTGCACTCTGGAGTAAAGCATATCGCTCATCCATCTCCACACAAAGGGAGTTTAGTGTGGTGATAACCTGCTTATTATCAGTAATAATAGCTTCTCCCTCACCAGGGAGTTTAGCTAAGTAATGCCTCTCTATAGTTTGATAAAGTGTAAGCTCCACTTTCTTAGGATCCACCATCACAAATTTGAGTTCTGCAGGATGCTTACGATAGAGCAGAGAAATAATAATGGCATTAAGTCCTACTGACTTACCCTGTCCTGTGGCACCAGCCATAAGTAGATGAGGCATTTTTGCTAAATCTGCTACAAATACTTCATTAGATATAGTCTTACCCAGACAAACAGGTAATGCTGCGTCTGAATTTCTGAACTTAGCACTATTGATAGCAGAGTACATACTCACTATCTCTGGTTTCATGTTAGGCACCTCTATACCTATAGTACCCTTGCCAGGAATAGGTGCAACTATGCGTATACCCAATGCGGCTAAACTTAGTGCAATATCATCTTCTAGGTTTTTTATCTTGGAAATACGAACTCCTGCCTCTGGCACTATTTCAAAAAGTGTAACAGTAGGTCCAATCGTAGCTTTTATACTAGCTATTCCTATCTTATAATTATTCAGTGTCTGAACAATCATATTCTTACTCTTTTCTAAATCATCCTTACTTACCTCCGTCTTGTCCCCTTCGCCATATTTATTAAGGAACTCTATCTTAGGAAATATATAATCTCTAAGGTCTAGCCTAGGATCAAATGGTTCATCTATACCATAATGTTCTTTTTGCTTGTTTTTATCTACTTTTTCTTCTTTTGGAGCATCCTCTATTTTTAGTTCTAAATCCTCAGTATCGTCTTCTTTATTATCAGAATGAGAATCACTTTCAGCAGCGATTTTAGGTTCTGGAACAGAGTCTTCTGCCATGTCCACTTCTTCTTCTGGCCGCTCTACCGTAAATAAAAGGTCCTCGTCACTTTCCTCTTGTGCTATCTCATCATTACTAGGAAGAGCTATCTCGTCTTTGGCAAAAAGAGACTCTTCTGGATCTAGCTCTGTATCATCTTCTTCTTCTGTGTATAACGGTATCTTAGTCTTAAGTATTCTCTTATTTCTTATGCTTTCTAGCACATCTATACTGAATGCTACGTACAGAAAAAACAGAGTGACCAAACCTAGGATAAGCACCATACCTATAGTGCCTACTAGCGACTTAGAAAAAAGGAATACCCCATATCCCAATAGTCCACTTAGAAGTGGAAAACTCTTTGAAAATAGAAGTGCACAGACCAGTGATACCCAAATAGCGGTAACCATAAGTTTACTAGCAGTCTTCGGGCGTATGCTAAACTTACTATTGAAGTACAGATTAAATCCCAATATAAAGAAAATAGGATAAATGAAAAACGCTCCTATTCCAAAACCATTATAAATGAAAAAATGAGCTAAAAAAGCTCCTAGTTTCCCCATAATGTTCTGTGGAATTAAGTTTTTAAAGTCAAAAATAAAATCACTAACTCCAGTATTGAGTATACTCTGATCCGAACGCCAAGTGAATAAGTAACTTATGGAAGCCAAAAACACAAACACTGAAAAAAGCAACATTATCCCTCCTATCACCTTGTATATCAAAGTATTGTCTCTCTTACCTTTACTGGGTTTATCTACTTTATTATTTTCTTTTTTAGTTGAAAGTGCCATTTAATTATACCTGTCGAAAATAGGCCTACTAGGCCATTAAAGTCAAGTTCATTTCTACACAACATGTTTGCTGTGTACTGTTTACTATAGAGAGAATTTAGTCTCTGATAAGTTCCACCTGTCCTTCAGCCAATCTGTCATCTCGCTCACAGTTATAGCCATAGTCTAGAACCCAGAAATACGTTCCTTCTGGCATAAGCTTCTTTGTATTTTCTTGCCTTCCATCCCAGCCATCTTGCGGATTTTTAGATTCAAACATTAGTTCACCCCATCTATTATAAATTTTAAGCACAAATCTTCTTTGATTCACAATATCCAAATAGAACATATCATTTATACCATCTGTATTTGGAGTAAATACATTGTATAGCTCTAAATCTTTAATGTACTCCACGGGAAGTTCTGCACATACAGTATCCCTGCACCCCTCTAGACTCTCTACTGATAAGCAAGCGGTGTACGTACCCGTATCTTGTCCGTAGATATGAGAAGTATTCGCATCTATACTCATGTTTCTCTTACCGCTTTTAGGATGATCAAAATCCCAGATATACGAAACAGCATTCTCTGAAGAATCTGTGAATACATACTCACTACAAAGCCCTTGCTCTTCGTAGCTAAAACCCGCTTTTACGAAAAACACCTCTACCTGATTAATAAAACTATCATAACAATGTCTCTGAAAGGAAGAGTCTGGAATGTACGTAGGTTTATAATTTACCGTATACAGCCCTTCTTCTTTAAATACATATTTCAAATCTACTTTGGAAGACGTATCTTCATCATTGATAGACCAATTATATGCCGTATACACATCATCACTTTCATCTGTGATAAGCACAGTATCTCCTACACAGATAGGCTCAGGGATATTGAATGATACTGGAGGTACGGGCAGTACTATTATCTTTCTGTATGGATAATCTCGTCTATTGGTGTCTGGGAATAGGGATGAGCACTGATAGGTATTGCCGGCGGCTTCATTTACAAAACTATCACTGCCCTCTAAGTATATAAAGTACTCACCAGGAGTATCATAGGTATATGAGAAAACAGAGTCTTTACTCGCAGATATACTCGTCTGAGCTTGATCTCCCATTCTCCATATAAATGTGCTAGTATTAGCACTAATACTGCTAAAAGTAGCTGTAAAAGGGACACATCCCATAGTATCAGATATGATATCAAAATAGGGTTCTGGACCTTTGAGGTAGATAGGAATACGAGCTGTATCTATACATCCACCATCTGTTTTCACTGCTAGTGTGAGTATGAAATCACCATTGGTAGAATAATAGTGAAATGGATCTTGCAAAATACTACTGGTAGTAAAATCTCCAAAATCCCAATAATAATCAGTAATAAAATCAGGCGTCGATGCTATATCAAAATAAGAAGAATCAAAAAATTGTACAATTTGATCACAGAGATAATCTTGGCCGGCAGACTTGATAGCTGCATTTATACTTCCTATATCTATCAAATGAGTAGCAGTATCTCTGCACCCTCTGCTATCCACTGTAGCTAACTTAATCTCATATCTACCTTTAGCACCGTAACTATGCGAGGGCAGTGGGCCTAAAACGGTGTATCCACCACCATCTCCAAAATCCCAAGACATACTCTCTGGCCTACCGGCCATACGCCAGTACATAGTAGGATCATCAAAATATAATATAGAATCTCTTGGGGTAAAATTTTTACCTAAGCATAAGTTTACTGGTGCATTTATCACATTAAAATAACCTAATTGCTGCCTGTAAGAGTATGTCGAATAGCATCCATTCGTATCTTGGAGTAGTGCGTAAATATCATGTCTCCCTTGCTCATAATATGTATGTAGTAAATCAGGTATGGTATCATCCTTAATAGTGTCTGTGGTCAGAGACGTCGTATTATCCCAAGAGTATTTTATAAAACTCAATTTATCTTCTTCTTCACCGATATATCTTAATGTATCAGTTATAGGTAGACAATCTCCTCCACTAAGCACAGTAAACGATGCTAGCGGCTCAGGAAAAAGTCTGAACCTATGATGGTACCATAAAGTATCCGTACAAATGCGAGAAGGATCTATATAAAAATCACTTAGGTCATGTGAGCGAAATACCTTATCTGAACCTATAGTCTGAGCTATACCCACTGTGACCCAGCCATTAGAATCTGCAACCTGCGAGTACCTAATCGGACCACTATAGGGTAAAAACGCCTTATTGTCTTGCAATGAGTCTAAACATACAGTGACTTGCCCATCACAAACAGTATAGTCTAGTGTCACCCCATACTCAGCCTTACTGCCAATACAGGCCCTATCTATAGTCCACTTAAACGTGCTATAATCGACAGCGACAGAGGTGAACAAAGCTTCACTACTAGACTTACATCCGGTAGTAATATCCTCTACTTCTAAGAATATATTGTAACATCCAGTATCCGAGTATAAGTGTCTAGAGTTAGAATCCGTATCAAAATTACAGTTACTCCTCCACCCGATACAACTATTAGCAAACGAATCGTTAAAATTCCACGAATAAATCAATTCAGCATCTGGATGCTTTATACTAAGATCTACTGTGTATACTGTATCTAAAGATAGACATTGCTTTGAATTTAATACTATAAAATTTGCTGCAACTCCTTCAGATCTTATCTTATAATATCCGGATACTTGTGTACAAGCTCCTACAGTCATACTAAGCTTCACTAGATAATCTCCCGGTTGCGGAGGTACAATATACTGTACTAATCCAGAACCCGCATTGTCCACATAACTAGAGTCTAAATTATAAAGAACCCATTGATACTTAGCTCCACTTATCAGTGCATTACTAAACCGGAAAGCCTCTGGAAAACACTTCACAGAATCCAATGGAGAGACCACACTGGTTTCAAATTTAAATACATTTACAGGGAACACTCTGGAATAAGTAGCTTCGCAGCCATTTTTTAGCTTTACTGTAAGGCTAGCTCTATATGTGCCTGTGACAGTATATCGATGACACCCACCACTCCAATTTGTGGTAGTGGTCGTCCCATCTCCGTAGTCCCACTCAAAACTCTGAATATCACTCAAAAGTGATGTTGAATCATTGGTAAAGCAAACCTCTTGATAGTCACAAGTAGCTTTTTCTGTTTGATAACTATAGGACACTTCATAGTCCTTCAATACGTTAATATTTTGCTGCCACTTGTCTTCACATCCTTTATCATTTACTACCTCCACTATGATAGTGTAAGGATTACTGGCAATAGATGGATATGATCCATAGCACACTTTCGGGTTAGATACGGGGGACGAGCTACTATTCACACTTCCATCACCCCAGAGGACTGTACGTCTGGCGTACCCCGAGGTAGTGCTTCCCATAGTACTCTTATCTGTAAGACATACATCCTGATCCAGAAAGCAAAAGTTAGACCCGTCTAAGGTGAAATCTGCTGTAGGTAAATCATGAACAATCACCGTCTTGGTAGCTGACTGTGTAGTACCGCCGAAAGTCACTGTAAGCGTGACAGTCACCGAACCGGCAGTACTATATGTGTGTGAGGTGATACGCTGGGTAGAAGTGGAGTTATCTCCAAACGCCCAACTATAGCCAGAAGCTGTACCCGTTATCACAGGTTCAAAAGTGATAACATCATTCAGACAAACCTCTGAAGAAGACTGTATACTTACAGTTTGAGCATAGCCACTGAGACAAGATCCTGTAAAAAAAAGTTTTAAAAAAAATAATCTGCTTAGCATAGGTCTTCTATAGACTTGCAAACTAACCAAATAGTTGCTCAGTTGAGTAAACTATGTATCAGTTTTTACAAAAACCTGAAACCCAAAAAAATCTAGCTGAGTGTTTCTGTACCCTTTAGCGTTTAGGCTCCGGCAGTATTTAGGGTCTACTGAAAAAAGATAAAATAGCACCTTATATTGCTTACCTTCAACATATTAAGTTTTAAAAAAAGTGTTGTTATTAGTATAAAAATGCAATGGAATATGCTGTAAACTGTGCAACTACCTGCATTTGTTATTTTGCCTTTTGGCAAAATATGTTCTCAGCAAACCCTAATTAAACCAACTAAAATTTCTTAGCTCATAAAAAAAGCAGCCCGAAGGCTGCTTTCTGATTTAATTTTTAATTTTACTTTACAAAAACTTGAAGCTTCTCCCCAAGTACTTTGCAGTATGACCTAGCTCTTCTTCTATTCTAAGTAGTTGATTGTACTTTGCCATTCTATCACTTCGTGATGCAGACCCAGTCTTTATCAAGCCACTATTCATCGCTACGGCAAGATCAGCTATAGTACTGTCTTCCGTCTCTCCGCTTCTGTGTGAGATGATGTTGGTATAGCTATTTTGGGTAGCAAGGTTTATAGCAT
>Ga0222644_1000141_pt1 | contig 33938 bp, 64 predicted proteins | sample AntAcemetagen291_FD_179800 | JGI IMG/M metagenome (GOLD analysis project Ga0222644, IMG submission 179800) | Saline water microbial communities from Ace Lake, Antarctica - #291 | ecosystem: Environmental > Aquatic > Non-marine Saline and Alkaline > Saline | place: Antarctica: Ace Lake...
CTGATGGGCTAATTGGTCAAGACGGGTTGGTTGAAATCAAATGCCCCCAGCAAGCCAAGCACATAAAGAACCTGATGGGCGGCAAGATAGACCGCAACTATGCGCTTCAAATGCAGTGGCAAATGCAGTGCATCGGTCGTGATTGGTGCGATTTTGTATCGTTCAATGGTTCTTTTCCAGACCACTTGAAGCTGCACATCACCCGCGTTGATCGTGATGCAGAGGTTTGCGAAGAAATCACGGCGGCGGTTACTAAATTTCTGGCCGAAATGGAAAATCGTTTGCGTGCGTTAGAGGCGCGGGCAGCATGACCGACCATGGCAAGGCATATGTTATATCGCGTCTAAGCCAATGCCCTGACCTCGCATCATTGCAGCGGGTATGGGGAAACATTGGCGTTGAATATCAGCGGAACGTTGATGTCGTGGCGCACAAGGACGCGCTAAAGGCGGGAATGTCATGATGCATCACCGCCCGGCAGTGATGAACATGGATGGCGTCGATTGGGTTGAAAAAACAGCCTATGACGCCGCCATGGATGCGCTGAACGAAAAGCAGCGCAGCGCGAAGTCACATAGCCGATATTTTGCGCATATCGTTGATATGTTCGAGAACCTTCAGGCAGCACACGCCCAAGCGCCATATGCAGCAAACGCAGACGCGTTTCGCAAGCATGGCCTGATTGAGGGTGGGTTCTGTGATGTGGACGCCATGGATCTTGGCACACACGAATCCGCAATAAAGGCAGCCCCTTTTATCGCCAGCACAGCCCGCAAGGCGCATGGATACGCGATAACGATTGTTCGAGGTTCGATGATTATCTGCACCACGCCACACAGTCAGTCTTTCAAGGCGATGGGTAAGGATAAGTTCCATGCATCGGTGCGCGCCTGTGAGGATTGGGCTGAACGAGTTTTGGGGGTCACGCAATGAACCTGATGAACCGCGCAATCTATCAGAAAGACAAAGAGTACCGTACGGCCCGCAACAGTGGCGCCGCCCTACGCAGGACGATCAACGAAATGGAGCGACAGCCATGACAAAGACAATCGTCACTGACCATTTCAGGGAACGGGTAAAAGAGCGCCTACGTGGCGTGGACCCGGACAAGCTGGCCAACGCGTTTACGGACGCAATCGACAGGCGCCACCCAGACGTTTGCTACCAAGGGCGCAACAAGTTTGGCGACAGGGAACCATCCCGGCGGTTTTGCCATTCGGGCCGTGCGTGCGGAAACATCGTCGCAGTGGTGTCGGACGCCACCCACGGGCACCTGACGTTTCTGACCGTTTACCTCGAAGCCCCGTAACCACCAGAGCCTAAAGGCCGCACTTAAACAGGACAGGATCAGGACATGACCAATACTTACGCAATCAACGTGACCAACGGCAAAGAATTTGAAGTCGAGGCCGAATTGCGCAGAATGGGATTGACGCCGTGGGTCGCACGCAGCTTGCACAGCAAGTACGTCAAGGAAAAGCGGGCTTTCTCATGGTATGACAAGCCATATATTCCAAAGCTGGTGTTCTGCGTATTCCCTGCAAACTACTGGACGGACGTCTGCGCAGTAAAGAACGTGGTGGGCAAGCCTATCAGTTTAAGCACGATGGACCTGCGCGGGATTAAGGCGTGTCGCATCGAACGGCCAGACGGGACATTCAAGGACGTGCCAGCTCGTCATGGCTTGGCTGACTTCCGTGATGCCGTAATGGCCGAATACGCTGACCAAGAACGCGCCAAGGCCAATAGCGAGTACGAATGTGAGTACACGGCAGGGCAGGCGCTAAACATTCTATCAGGAGCATTTACTGGCCGGAGCGCCAAGTTCGACAAGACAATCAAGAACGCCCACGACCATTACGCCAAGTTGCGCGTTAGGGTCGAGGCAATGGGCGCGACTGTTGCGGTCGAGTTAGATCCAGATCATGTGCGGGCAAACTAATGTCTTGCTGCATGATGTGGCATAGCATATAAGTTGGGTAACGCATATAGCGTGATCAACTGCGGATCCCTTGAATTTGCTCAGGCGCAGTATTGTAAATCGGCTTCCTTAATTGGAAATTATGCGCCGATTTTTTTACGCATTTCAGAACATATACAGTGGAGGGGTCCAAGCTATGGCTAATCCTGACCCATCACCTAACACCCGATTTGGAGCCGAGAACGGCAACCAGTCTGGGAAGGGTAAGACATCAGAGCAGCGTAGATTTGAAGTTGAAGCCGCAGAAATGTCAGCAAAGCTAAGGCATATGGCGCTTTCCGAAATGATGGAAAAAGCAATACAGGGCAGTAACGCCTTGGATTACATGGATGCGAATGGCCTAAAGCTGATCAAAGACAGCGAAGACCGCGCCCACGGCACACCAAAGGCAACGAGCGAAGTAAGCGGCCCCAATGGTGGCGCTATTCCCATTTCAGAAGTCAAATACACGATTTACGATCCTGTTGCCAAAGATGCGAATTGAACCAAAGGTTGCCAGATGGGCTGTGCCGTTATTAACGCCAAGCCGATACAAGGGCGCAAAGGGCGGACGATCAGGCGGTAAGTCGCATCAGCTTTCTGAGTTCACTGCGGTCGACATGGCAACGCGACCAGACTTTAAGGTTGCGGGTATTCGTGAAGTTCAGAAATCGATCAAGTATTCGCTCAAGTCGCTGTTAGAGCAAAAGATCCACGAACTTGGCGCATCGTATTTGTTTGACGTGCAAGATCAGGTCATCAAGCGCATTGGGCACGAAGGCGTTGCCGTGTTCTTTGGGATGCAGGACCATACGTCCGATAGCGTTAAGGGGCTGGAAGACTTCGACCGGGGGCTGGTGGACGAAGCTAATTCGCTTAGTAAAACGTCAATAAAGAAACTGACCCCGACTTTCCGCAAGCAGGGTTCGGAAGTGCATTTTGCATGGAACCCGCACAGCGAAGAAGACCCCATTGATCGGTTCTTTGCTGACAACGCGGGCGATCCTGACTTTCAACTGATTCATGTGAATATCAACGACAATCCGTTTGCGAGTGAAACGGCAAAGGCTGAATTTGCACGGGAAGAACGCAAAGCCACTGCGGCCAAGGCCCGTATTGCTGTAAAGCAGCGCAACGGGTTTGACGGTGACGACGCAGACTTTGCAATCGTTGACGATTTCACACACGTTTGGCTTGGTGGGTACAACAACCGCTCACAGCGCCTTGTGTTCCATAACTGGACAACGGATATCATCACGCCACCCGATAACGTGGTGTGGTTCTACGGTGTGGATTGGGGGTTTGCTTCTGATCCATTGGCTGCGGTTAAGATGTGCATTTTACCGCCAGACAAGCCAGACGCCCCGCATACGCTTTATGTCCCGCAAGCTATATCACAGGTAGGTGTTCGCAACGAGGACGTGAGCGACTTTCTCCTGACACTTGAGGGGATCGCAGATTGGCCAGCACGAGCCGACAACGCACGCCCCGAACTGATCGACTATGTGCGCCGCAACGGTTTGCCGAAGGTTCGCGCATCCAAAAAGGGCGCTGGTTCGGTACTGGACGGCACATCGTTCCTGCAGGGCTTTAACATCGTGGCCCACCCGGAAAACGCGAAGCCATTCATCGCAGAGCTAAAAGCCCATTCCTACAAGGTGATGAAGCACACGGGCGAAATCTTGCCAGTGATGGAAGACGCTAACAACCATTGCTTGGACAGTGCGCGATACGGCCTTGAGGGCCAGCACCGCAAAGGCAAGCTAATCGTGACGGACGCAATCAAGCCAGCGCCTAAAGCCCGCAGCTATTTCGGAAATTCAGAAGGGGACGGCGCTTGGAAAACAGCATAACAGACGTTGCGACCTTTGAGGGTTGGTTCACAGAATACGAAGACGCAACCATTGCCGCCCGCACAGAGGGCGAACGCGCACGCGATTACTTCGACGGCAACCAGCTTACAGCGGCAGAGATTGCAGAACTGGCAAAGCGCGGGCAGCCGCCTGTCCGGTACAACCGTATTCGCCGCAAGATCGAGTGGCTAAAGGGGCTTGAGGTAAAGCAGCGGACGGACCCGAAGGCATTTCCGCGCACCCCCAAGCACGTCAAAGGCGCTGAATCCATAACGGACGCAATCCGCTTTGTGTGCGACGATCAAGACTGGGACGGCATCCGTTCTGATTGTTACGACAATTTTCTGATCGAAGGCTTTATGGGTGCTGAAGTCATCCACGAACAAAGCGATGACGGAACGATTGACGTAAAGATCAACCATTATCCGTGGGACCGCTTGTTCTACGATCCACACAGCCGCAAGTCTGACTTTTCAGATGCACGCTTCAAGGGCGTTGTGCTTTGGATGGACGAAGCAGACTTTAAAGAAAAGTTTGGTGACAAGGCCGACATTTCCGCCATGTACAACGGCGCGTCCAATTCTGAAACGCACGACGACAAGCCGTCACGTTGGGCCGACCCGAAGCGCAAGCGCATCCGCGTGTTGCTGATGTGGTATCGCAAGGGCAAAGATTGGCACTGGTGTCACTTTGTCCAAGGCACGAAGCTGGACGGAGGCGTTAGCCCCTACACTGACACCAAAGGCAAGACGGTTTGCCCGCTGATTATGCAGTCGGCGTTCATCGGTCGTAACAACGAGCGTTATGGCATTGTGCGCGACATGTTCGATCCGCAGGACGAATTGAACAAGCGCCGTTCCAAGTCGTTGCATGGCATCAACTCGCGGCAGACAATGGGCATCAAGGGCGCTGTTTCGTCCGTTGCTGATATGAAGCGCGAATTGTCTAAGTTCGACGGCCACGTCGAGATATCAACGGAGGCGGTAGAAGACGCGGCCCGTGTTGGGATGCGGCCCTTCGAGATCTTGCCGACAAACGATCAGATTTCAGCCCAGATGCAAATGGCCGAAGACGCAAAGAACGAGATTGACTTGCTTGGCGCAAACGCGGCTTTGGCTGGCGAAACTGGCGAAAGCACGTCTGGTCGGGCTGTTCTTGCAAGGCAGCAGGGTGGGATGATCGAGATTGCCAGTTTGTCTGACAAGCTGCACAGGTTCACACGCGAGATCTACCGCCAAAGCTGGCTGCGTATCCGCCAATTCTGGACCGAAGAACGCTGGGTCCGGGTCACTGATGATGAAAACAACGCGAAATTCGTTGGCCTAAACCGCCCCATTACGATGGAAGAAGCCCTAAGTCAGATGGACCCACAAGAGGCGCAAGCAACTGCGCAACAGTTGGGATTATTCCAAGGCGACCCAAGGCTGCAACAAATCGTCGGTGTGGACAATTCAGTCGAGGAACTAGACGTCGATATCATGATCGAAGAAGTCCCTGACCGCGTGTCGCTCGAGGGTGAAATCTTTGAAGCGCTGATGAAATACGGCCCAGTATTGCCGGCAGAGGTATTGATCGAAGCTGATCCGGTTCTTCCATCGAAGAAGAAGGAAAAGTTGCTCGAAATGCTGGCGCAGGCAAAGCAGCAACCGAACCCAGAGCAAGACATGCTGAAAGCGGTAGCAGAGGCTGACATCGGCCTTAAGCAGTCACAAGCCATGAAATATCAAGCAGACGCACAGCGGTACTAAATGCCGCCTGTCTGTTTGGATAAGTGCCGCCGACTTTAACGGGCGAACCGTGCCGCCGACGATAAGGGCGAACATCGTGCCGCCGACGTTACGGGCGTTTCGTGAAATCACTACGGAAGGTGAAACACCATGTCAGACCTTGATGCAATCATCAACGGGACCAATGAAGCTGTGGAAGCAGTGGAAGTTGCCCCACAAGTCGAAGAAGAAGTAATCGCAGAGCCGGTCGTCGATGAGCCTCAAGTCGAGGAGCCAAAGGCGGAAGCTGCAGCCAAAGAACCCGAAATGGTTCCCTTGTCTGCGTTGCTGGAAATGCGGCGTGAATTGCAGGACGTTAAATCGCGTCTTCCAAAGGCCGAACAGCCCAAAGCCCCTGACGTTTTTGACGATCCAGAAGGATATCAGGGCTATGTCGGCAAGCAAATCGAGCAACGGGCAGTATCGCAAAAGCTGGAATCGTCAAAGTTCCATGCGGAGCGCGAGTTCGGTGCTGATGTTGTTAGCGAGGCTTACGCATACTTCGAAGCGCACCCCGAGCAATCGCAGGCGCTTCTAGGCCACCCATCACCGTTTCATGCGGCTGTTGAGGTCTATAATTCGCAGAAGGTCGCGCAGGAAATTGGCAACGATCCAGCGGCATACGCTGCGAAGGTCAAAGCCAGCGTCCGTGCGGAAATTGAGGCCGAAATGGTGGCGAAGCAGGCCAGAGACAATGCGGGCAAATTCGCACCGTCTATGGCGAATGTAACAGGCACAGGCGGCGGGCCAAAAACATCGTGGGCAGGCCCCACGTCATTGGACAGCCTTATCGGCTGACCCGCGCCACAGATAGAAAGCAAATACAATGGCTGAAACTACAGCAGCAGCGGGCCTTACGGTCCAGCAGTGGGACGATAAGTTCTTCGTTGAACACGTCCAAGGCAACCGTTTCGCAGGCGAAATGGGCACCTCCGAAAACTCGATTATCCAAGTCAATGAAGACCTGACCAAGAAGGCGGGTGAATCCATCACCTTTGCGCTTGTTAACCGTCTGACTGGCACGGGCGTCGTGAACGGTGCAACACTTGAAGGCAACGAAGAAGACCTCGACAGCCGTTCTTACAAGCTGACGATCAAAGAGCGGGCGCACGCTGTTCGGTCCAATCGTTGGGAAAACCAGATCAGCGCGATTGATCTGCGCAAAGCGGCCAAAATGTCGCTCAAAACGTGGTCCATGGAAAGCACGCGCGACCGTGTGATTGCAGCCTTGAGTTCCAAGAATGGCGTGGCTTACGGCACAGCAACGGAAGCACAGAAAGACGCATGGCTTGTCGATAACGCAGACCGTGTTTTGTTTGGTGCGGCCAAGTCAAACGCATCAACCGGCGATCACAGCGCATCCTTGCTGAATATCGACAACACCAACGACAAGCTGACCGCTGGTGCTGCGTCTTTGATGAAGCGCATTGCCCGGACAGCGAACCCCAAAATCGCCCCGGTCATGTCCGAAAAAGACGCGAAGTATTACTATACGGTCTATGTGCCGTCTTTGGTATTCCGCGACTTGAAGGCCGATCCGGTTATCACTGCCGCACAGCGTGACGTATCCTTGCGGATGCAGAACGAGAAGCTGTTCAAGGGCGGCGATATTGAATGGGACGGCATGATCTTTAAGGAGATCGAAGACATCCCAGTCATTGCAGGCGCTGGTGCAGGCGCGATCGACGTGGCCCCTGTGTTCTTCTGCGGTGCGCAAGCACTGGGCTACGGCATTGCAGAGCGTTGGAAGTCTGCCGAAGAAATGTTTGATTACGGCCGCAAAAAGGGCTGTGCAATCATGGAAATGGGCGGGATTGAAAAGATCACGTTCGGGTCCGGCACTGACGACACCGACGATCTGAAAGATCATGGCATTGTCACCGGCTACTTCGCCGCAGTTGCTGACGCCTAATCACTACGAGGGGCGGGGAAATCTGCCCCTTTCATGTGCTTAGGAGGCTTTTATGCAATTCAAGAATACTTCACAAATCGACATGACCCTGCGCGGGGTGGATTTTCCATCTGGCAAGGTCGTTACCGTTGAAAACGCAGAACTAGCGAAGAAACTGGACGCGATGCCAGAGTTCGACGCTGTAGAAACGAAGCGGAAAACAAATGCCAAAAAACGCCGTTGATGTTGTCGCCATGGCGCACCGCCGTATCCGTATCTTATCCGTTGATGAAGCCCCGAGTGCTGATCAAACGGAATTTGGAACAGACATTCTTGACGCTCTTTTTGCGGAGCTAAAGCAAACGGACGGCATGGCGTTTACTTGGACGCTTGATGCAGTCCCTGACGGGGCGTTCCTGCCGTTGTCGTTCCTGTTGGCGACAGAGATTGCCCCGCACTATGAACGCCCATCAGAGCGCCGCTCACAGGCTATGGGACGGTTGCGGGCTTATGCGTTCCCTGATGACAGAGCGGATCGGCGCGACACCGACGACGATGGTGCGGTGACTGATGCTGAAATCACAGCCAATCTTCGCACGGCGTTTTACTAATGCCCCGCGTTCAGTTCGTTGGACAGTCGGCACGCGACCCCGACAACATATCGTCGTCAACATCGCGGCTGATGAATTGCTATCTTGAGCCTGTCGGCGGTCGTTCGCAGATGGTGCTCAAGTCGGTCCTAAGCATGGCACCATTCGCCAACATCGACGGCGTGTTCACGCGGGCGGCGAAAGAGGTCAACGGACTTGTTTACATTGCCCATAACGGCGGGCTTTACGAGGTCAACAGCAACGGCACTGTGGTATTGCTTGGCGCAATTGACGACAGCGAAGACACCACGATTAGCGGCAATGACGGCAAGGTCACAATCGCGACAAACGGCAAATACTACGTGTGGGACGGTACAGACCTAACGCAGCCCACATCGGGCGCGTTCAGCGACTTTGGGTCCGTCACTTATTTCGGGTCACTGACGATCTTGACCGAGCGTAACGGCAACCGTGTGCAGTGGTCAGACGTTTATGACCCATCAACACTGGGCGGTCTTAGCTTTGCAACAGCAGACGCATACAACGGCGCAGTCTTGCGTGCCGAAGCTGTGGCGGGTTCGGTTTGGATATTCAAAGACAACAGCATTGAGCGCTGGTATCAAAACGGTGCGGATCTTGCGCCTATCGCGGGCGGGGCTATCGAGTTCGGGTTAAAGGCGCACGGCCTGATTGCACTGCTGCCAAATGCAGCGTTTTTTGTCAGTTCCGACAGTAAGGTTCGGTTACTATCTGGCGAAATGAAAACAATCAGCACGCGGGCGGTTGAAACGGCCTTGACCGTGAAGAAAGCAACGCACTGCTTTTTCTATCAAGACGAAGGCCATGACATATGCGTTATCCGGTTTTCTGACGCGTCCGCTTGGTGCTATGATATCGCAACAGGCATGTGGCATGAACGAGCCGAAGGGCGGGCTGGCAAGTCTTGGAGCGCAATCGCATCCGTGAAGGCGTTTGGCGAATGGCATGTTGTCACTGCAATCGGGAATATATTCAGCCTGAAGCGCGGTAACACAGACGCAAACCGTCCATTGATCCGCGAGGCCACTGGCAAAACCCTGCAAATTGAGGGCAACCCGTTTGTGGTTAGCCGCGTAGAAGTGCAAGGGCGCACTGGTCGGTCAGATTTGCCAGACGGTCGACCCGCAACAGTTGAATTATCGCTATCACGGGATCACGGCGAAACCTTTGGCGACCCCAAGCCCAGATCCATGGGCAAGGTTGGGGAATACAGGGCACGCATGATTTGGCGGTCCTTGGGCCAATTTCAGCAGCTTACACCAAAGATTACATGGGCGGACGCGGCGGAAATCACAATCGACGCTGACGTGATGGTTGATATCGCATGATTACCCCCCCGCAAATCAACGTACCGCTGACCAACGGCAACACCATGACGCCCGAAACCTATGCAATGCTCACGGCACTTCACCGGGCTATCATCGAACTGCAGACAAAAAACGCTGCACTGACGGCCCGTGTCGTGGCGTTGGAGGCTTGAGACTGGCAACCATAGCCGACCTGCCGCACATATCGGCACAGGCGGCTAAATTCCACGTCTCTGTCGGTCCTGAATGGCCTTGGGACGCGGAAGCATTCGAAAACATTGCGCGGAACTGCATAAGCGGCGGTTTTGCCATGGTTTCAGACAACGGGTTCTTTCTTGGCATTGCGGCACCGTATCCCATCAGCCCGACTTGGGTGCAGGCGCATGAATTGTTCCTGTGGTCGGAAGACGGACGCGGCGGGCAGTTTGTCCGAGCATTTCGCAAGTGGGCAATCGCGCAGGGCGCAAACGAAATTCTATGGAGTTGCCGCGCAGACAACGAGCGCGTGACCCGCTTTTTCAGCAAAATAGCAAAGCCCGTTGGGGTTAGCTTCTCGGAGGTTCTTTAGATGTGTCTTACATTATTAGTAGCAGGAGCGGGCCTTGCGGGTTCGGCCATTTCGGCAAACGCTTCAAAGAAGGCCGCAAGATCTCAAGAGCGGGCTGCGAATAATCAAATCGCTTTGGAGCGCAAGATTTACGACGAAACCAGCGCCAACTTTGCGCCATACCGTGAAAAAGGCTTGGGCGGGTTCAATGCGCTTAACTTTGAATTAGGAATTGGCGACCGACCCGAAGGCTACGCGGGATTCCAAGAAACGCCGGGTTATCAATTCCAGCGCGACCAAGGCACACGCGCAATCGAAGGATCGGCGGCGGCTGGTGGGAACTTGCGATCTGGTGCGACCATGCAGGCGCTGCAAACCTTTGGCACTGGCTTGGCAAACCAAGAATACGGCAATCATCTGAATCGCCTTGGTGGCGTGGCACAGATGGGGCAGGCGGCGGCAGGCAATCAAGCAGCGGCGGGTGCAAACTTCGCCCAAGGCGCGGGCAATGCCATGGCAGCCAAGGGCAACGCAATTTCCGCAGGCCAAATCGGTGTTGGCAATGCGATTAACGGCGGGATTACCAATGCGCTTGAGGCGTACCAATACAACCAGTATTTGAACAAAGCCCCTGCGCAAAACGCTATGGGGTCAGGTCGGTCAAGTTCGTACTTCGCTGGCGGGGGCATGTATTAAGATGCAGAACGCTTTTGACATCGCAGCGGCCCAAATTGGACTGAACGAAGGCAACAAAAAAGCGGCCCTGACCGATTACCTGCAAACTGGCGGGCAAAATCTTGACCCCGCAACCACCGCTTGGTGCGCTGCGTTTGTTGACGCGACATTGCAGCAATCAGGCGGCAAGGGCACGGGCGCATTGAACGCACGGTCCTACATGGATTGGGGCCAAGAGGTGTCCGAACCGCAGCGCGGTGACGTTGCCGTGTTTTCACGGGGCGACCCGAATGGCTGGCAAGGTCACGTGGGCTTTTTCGACAGCTACAATCCAGACGGTTCAATCAACGTCTTGGGCGGCAACCAAGGCGACAGCGTAAGTGTTTCGTCATACGGATCTGACCGCCTGTTGGGCTTTCGTCGCGGCGATCAACAGCCACCACAGCAGGCCAACGGGCAGTTAGTCCCGGCACAACGCCAGCAGCAAGGCCAAGCGCCGCAAAATGCCCTTGCGTCCATCGCACCGCCCCCACGTATGCAGCAAAACTTGCTGAACGCGGCAGACTTTATGCGGCCTACCAATCGCAACGCATTAATCGGAGGCCAGCAATATGGCGCTTAACGCAGGTATCATTCTACAGGGCCAGAACATTGATGTCGTTGGCGCCATGGATCGTGGCGCGATTGCGGGGCAGCGGGCCAACGAATTTAGCCAGCAGAACGCCCTGAACGGCTTTTTGCAGCAAAGTGGCGGCGATGTTATGCGCGGGGATAGCAATGCGCTAAACCAGCTTGCGCAATTCGGTACGGCTGGCCTTAACGCGGCGCAAGGCGTGCAAGGCAATCAGTTGAACATGGACCAGACCCGCCTTGGGATGGATGCAATGCGGCAGAACATGGCGCAATCCGTTGCACAAGAGGGGCGACTGGACCGCCAAGAACAGATGCAAATCCAGCAATACGCCGCAAGTCTTTCAGCCGATCAGGCCGCGCAGGCACAACAGAAAATCGCAGCGGGTATGCCTGTCTTGGCAACGGCGCAAGATCCACAGTCATGGGACCAGATCGCGCAGCAGTTGGGGCAACCCGACCTTGTGGGGCAGTTTGGGCAGCGTGACCGCGTGTTCGCACAGTTTCAGACCTTGGGCGATGTTTTGGCATCACAGCAAGCGCCCACAGCACAATCGGGCATTGGCAAATTCTACGCTGATCAAGCGGCTGGCCTTATCCCTGTCGACGCGCAACCGCCACAGACTGGCACAAGTGTCACGGTTAATAACGCACCCGAAGTCGGTGTGACAGATGACTTCTACAAAAACGTCGATAAAGGGCAGGCAGATATGTATGTCGGCCTTGTCAACGAGGGCGTGTCCGCACCTGCAAAGCTGGCGCAAATTGATCAACTTGAAGCCCTGCTTGACGCATCCCCATCGGGTGCGGAGGCCGCGTTCAAGTCGTTCTTGGGCGGCTACGGTATTGCAACAGCCGGACTGGACACACTGCAGGCGGCAAACGCGATCATCAGCCAGCTTGTACCGTCGCAGCGTCCGCCCGGGTCCGGTACGATGTCGGATGCTGACTTGGCACTGTTCAAGCAATCATTGCCGCGTCTGATCAACACACCGCAAGGCAACAAAACAATCGTTTCCGCCATTCGTGGTATCGCAGTTTATCAACAAAAACAGGGCGAAATTGCAAACGCTGTTATCAGCCGCCGCATGACGCCTTCCGAAGGCCGCGATGCGCTTATGCAGTTGCAAAACCCGTTGGAAGTTATCCGGCGCGAGGGGGCGACGACGATCAGCGGGACTTACACCTTCAACCCCGAAACGGGAGAGCTTGAATAATGGCTGATGAAATCACAGTAAACGGCCCTGACGGTGGCGTGTTCAAATTTCCAGCCGGTACAGATAAAGCTGTTATCCAGTCGGCTATGCAGAAGCATTACGCGAAGCAAACACCGCAGCAAGCCCCTGTGGCACAGGCCGCACAACCCGCCGCTACGCCTGACTTTAACCCTGCGCTGCATTACCCCGGCACAACGCCAGAGCAAGCGGCGCAAATCCCTGCAGGCTTTGTCTTTGATCCGACCACCAACCAATATCGTGACGTTGGGCTAGAAGCTGAATTGAGCGGCGAAAATCGCGGGCGTATGTCTGCAATTAATTCGAGCGCCATGCAGGGCGTTGGCATGCGCTTTGGTGATGAAATGATCGGCGCGGTTGGCAACCTCGAAGGGCGTGCGCGTGGCGTAAACCCCGAAGCCATGCAAAACCTGCGCAAACAGCAGGCACGCGCAACAATCAGCCAAGATGCGGATAATTACCCCGGCACAGCCTTAACGGGTGAAATCGCAGGGGCTATTGCGTTGCCCGGCGCGGCAATCACAAAGGGCGCGGGCTATGCGGTGAATACGGCACGCGCCATGGGTGTGGGTGGTTTTTTCGGCGGCGCTACGGCCATGGGCGATGCTGACGGTAGTGCGGCAGATCGAGTAACCGCCGCGCCTGTAGGTATTGCTCTTGGCGTAGCAGGTGGCATTGCTGCCGTTCCCGTTGCAAAACTGGCTTCATTCGTTGGTGAAAAGTTCGGTGCATATGCAGGGCGTATTATGCGCAGCAAGCGTTTCTTTGACGGGCAGGCGATTACGTCCGAGGGGCGCACCGCTTTGGAAAAAGCAGGTATAAACGCTGACGAAATCAGTGAGGCTTTCGCCCGTGAATTTGGTGATAGCGCGGCAAGGTCTACTGACCCTGTGGGCGCGGCACGCGCAACGCAGATGTCGGAGTTTGGCATTCCAGCTTATCGTGCCAACGTAACAGGCGAGACAACAGACTTTGCGGACTTTGAACGCGCAAGGCGTGGCGGTATGGGCGCGTCTGCGGCAACGCGGGTGGGCGAGGCTGGCGATGTGCAAATGACAGCAGCGCGGCGTGCGGGCGACGACATTGCAACGGGTGTCGGTGGTGGCCGTGTGGGCGATCAAGCGGACGCAGCGGTCGCGGTCCAAACTGGATTGCGTGGCGCGCGTGACAAGGCGCTGACCACTGCACGCGGTGCATATGATGACCTTGAGGCGGCGGGCGGCGGCGTGCGCGGCGGTTCGGCTGTTAATTTGGGTTCACGCATTGGCGCAGAACTGAAAACAGGCAACGTGACAATCAATGCGCAAAGGTCGCCAAACGCAGCGGCGGCGCTTGATGACTTGGACGCGGCGTTTATCGGTGCTGAAAATGGTTCAGTTCCGTTCATGGATATGGAACGTGCGCGGCAGAATTTGGTCAAATTGCGTGGCGCGGCTTATCGCGGGTCGCTTGGATCTGATCAGAACGCAATGGACAACGTGATTACGGCCTTTGACGATAAGGTCGATGAAATTATGACGACAGCCATGATCGACGGCAGCGAAGAAACGCTGGGCAAGGCGCAAAGTGCGCGGCGGTTGTGGCGTGAATACTCGCAAACCTTCACTGGCAAAGATGCAGGCAGCAAGTTCATTCAAAAGATGATCGACGAAGACGCCAGTCCTGATGATGTTGCAAAGTGGATGTTTTCGGCAGGTCGGCTTGGTTCGGGTCAATTCAACTCGACGCTGGCTAAATCTGTGCGTGAAACACTTGGGGACGATAGCGAGGCTTGGCAGTCTGTGCGCCAAGGTGCGTTCCGTCAGTTAATTCAGCGCACCGAAGGGACCACACAGATGGGTCCACAGAAAATGGCGTCCAACATTGCGGAGTTCTTCAATTCCCCGACAACGCGGCAGCTATCGCAAGAACTGTTTAGTCGCGATGAACGCGGGTTGATGATGCGGTATGCAGGTGCTTTGCGTCAGATGGTTCCACCCGAAGGGGCGGTGAACCATTCCAACACTGCTTATGAGTTGTCACGTATGGGGCAACAGGCTGCAAGGGCGCTTGCTGGCACTATCGGCTTTGCGTCTGGTGGTCCAGCGGGTGCAGTCGCAGGTTCAGCGGCCAGCGAGGCTGTGCAGGGCGTGCGTAACGGTGCGGCGGTTCGGACTATGTTGCGGCCAACTGCTGCGGTGGCATCGACTGCGGCCAGAACTACGCCCGCTGTGTTTGTTGCACCGGGCTTTGAAGCCTATGATTTTACCAGCGGACTGTTCCAAGGCCAGCGAGAATAAGCCAGCCACCCGAAAAAGCCAGCATCAATCCAAGCGGGTAAACTATCGTCCAATCACCCTTATTTATCAAATGCAACCAATAGCGAAAGCCTGCCAGAATTAAGGCGGCAATCAGAATTCCGCTTGCGATTTGTAAGGGTAAATCTTCCATAACAATCAAATAGGCGGTTTCCCATGCCAGTTCAACTATCATTCAGCCCGAACCGTGCGTTTGACGCCCTGTCCATCGTTCCAGCGGCGCGGGTGTCGTTTTTTATCAGCGGTACAACCACCCCGATTACGGTGTTTTCGGACGTTGATCTGACCACACCGCTTGCGCAGCCTGTGGAAGCTGACGGGGAAGGTAGCTTTCCAGCCGTGTGGGCAGATGGTGCAACATCGGTCAAAGCGGTTGTTACTGACGCAAGCGGGGCGGCGATTGACACGTTTGACCCTGTTATCCTTGCAGCAACGTCTGGCGGCGGGGCTGACGAGGTTAGCTTCTCTCCTGTGACCAATAACCCAGCAACCAACGTAAATGACGCAATTCTGAACTGTTTGTTTGCAGGTGGAAACCTTGCTGAATTGACAGATCCAGACTTGGCACTCTTGAACATCGGCGGGCTTGCGCCTGATGGTGACGGGTCTGGTTTAAGTGGCATTGTCACAACGCTTGCAGGGGCTATTTCCGCCTTTGCATTTACATCGGTTCCGACAGGTTGGCTCGAATGTGACGGATCAACAGTATCTCGGACCACATACGCAGATTTGTTTGCAGCAATCGGTGACACCTTTGGCGCGGGTGACGGGTCAACAACCTTTGCTATTCCAGACCTTCGCGGCGAGTTTCTTCGCGGCTGGGACAACGGGCGCGGCGTTGACGCGGGCCGCGCCTTTGGTTCTGCGCAGGGCGATGCGTTCAAATCTCACAATCACACTATCGAACGTTTCTCAAACGTGGCTGGGGGGGCGTCGCCCAGTGTAGCGTCGGCAAACAGCGGTCAAAGCAGCACTCAATCCACATTAAATAGCGGCGGAGACGAAACACGCCCACGCAACATCGCAATGATGTATTGCATTAAATTCTAAGGAAATCCCATGAAAGAATTATATCACTTTAATGGAGAAACTGGCGAATTTGTCGGCAAGTCTCCTGCAAGAAAAGACCCGCTGGACTCGCTGCGGTATCTTATCCCGGCCAACTCAACTGATGTCCATGTTGAACTCATTGAGGGCAAGGCGGCGCTGTTTGCCGACAGCGCATGGTCACACGTTGACGACATGCGCGGCGAAACATACTGGTTGCCAGACGGCACAGAAATCACAGTGGACACGCTCGGCCACGTAAAGCCCAACAATGCCTTGAACGCCAAGCCATTGCCGACCGCGCAAGAAATACGCGCAGCCATTGCGTCAATTAGCCCGATGCAAGGCATCCTGACGCTGGGCGAAGCCGAATGGGAGAAGGTTTTAGCATACCGTGACGGCGCAACGTGGGCCGAAAAGATTGTGATTGACAACGCGGCGGACTGGGTTCGCACAAGCCAAAACATCGCTTTCTTTGGTCACTTGTTGGATTACACAGACGAACAAATGGACACGCTGTTCTTGCAGGCGGCGCAGGTCAACGCATGACCCAGACCCGCCTATCACGCCCGTTGTATATCCTAGCCCGCTTTGCAGAAATGCTTATTTCGTCGGGCAGTCGGGTTATCAACGCGGCTGTGTTTGGCGGGTCAACGCACCAGACGACAAGCGCACGCGCCTACATTGACGGTAAGACAAACGCAAAGTGGGCCAAGCGCCGCAAGATCATTGACCGCCTGTTTTGGTTCACGCCAAACCATTGCGAAAGCGCGTGGGCGGCGGAAGTCGAAGCCGCCCGCAAGACGCTCCTACGCGCTCAAGCGTAATTAGGCGTCGCCCACAGGGCAACAACCCCAACAGCAGAATAGAGCCAATCACGATGGATATTAAAACACCCGAAGCGGAGTTGTCCGACAAGGTATTGCAATGGCTTGATAGCCCGCAATCCCACTTGGACGACCAAACACGGCGCAGGGTTCTTGAACTGATGGTCACGGATCATGTTGCCAAGGTTCGCATGGCTGACAAAGCCCGCACGCGGTCAAAGGACTTTCTATTGTTCGCGTCTGTGCTGACTTTAATCGGGTCCATGTGGCCTAAAATATCAACTTTTTTGGGAATGTAAGGCCATGAAGCACCGCAAATTAATCATCGTTCTGGGCGCATTTTTGATTTGCTGGTGGGTCGCATGGCCAGCCCTTCAATACAGCAAGGGCACCGCTGAAAACATGACCGGAGAGCTTATCGCGGAACCGTTCATCACGGGGAACGAACTTGTATACCGATGGACGGGTGACTTGGTGCGATCGTGTCCAGTTACGATAAGGCGCACGTTCATTGACAGCGAAGGCGTGGTCACTGATCTGGTTGCGGAAAGTTTCACGGCATTTCCGTCTGGAGAACTCGGCAGAAAGTCTTTCGAAATAAGCATCCGCGTTCCAAAGAAAATCGCGGCTGGTCTTGCGTCATATCAGGCGTTTGAAATTCCGCATTGCAGTTGGATGCAGCGCCTTTTCCCCATTTCAATACCTTACCCGCCCGTTGGCTTTACGGTCACGCGCTAACACGTCGAAAAGGAAACTAGTCAAGTGAGCAAACTTTATTCACATTTTAGCGAAGTCGACATGACAACATGGCGCTGGCCGTCATTTTCGCCGCAAGAAATTGCATCAAAGGGCGAAGGTGAATTGCTGGTAAATGAAGCCGCATTGGACAAGTTGCAGCGTCTGCGGGTTCTGGTCGACAAGCCTATTTACCTGACGTCGGCCTATCGTTCAAAAAAGCACAATGCGCGGGTGGGCGGCGCGAAGTCGTCAAAGCACATGCTTGGCGAGGCGTTTGATATTAAAATCAAAAACCATGATCCGCACGAGTTGGAAGCAGCGGCCCGCGCGGTCGGCTTCTCTGGCTTTGGTTACTACATAAAGTCTGGCTTTTTACACGTTGATATTGGGCCAGCGCGGTCATGGGGCAAGCCGTGGCCAAAGTCGGCAAGCAAGCCCGTCACGGCTAGCAAGACGCCAGAGGCAACAACCACCGGCAGAACCGCACCAAAGGGCACAGCGGCCCCCGTTGGCGGGTTCTGGGCTGCAATCTCGGCTTTCTTTGCCGCATGGAAGGGTTTCAAATGAATTACGCACCAATTGCGCGAATTGTCCTGCGTTACATCATCGGCGGCGTGATCGGCGCGGCGCAGGGTGACATGCTTGCAGCGGATCCAGACATCGTAACTTTCGCGGCGCTTGCAATCGGCGCTGCGGTCGAGGGCGCTTATGCAATCGCAAAGCGTAAAGGGTGGGCAACATGATCGAAGTATTGATCGGAATTACGGTTTTTATCGCGGGCGTTGTCGTTGCGTTTCTCAAGGGCAAGAGCAACCAGCGGAATGAGGATGAAGTCGATGAACTCAACGAATACATTGCAACCCGAAAGCGGATCGAAGACGCGACCCGCCGCGATCTGTCTGACGCTGATGTTGATGACAGCCTGCGCGACCACGCCAAGCGATAGCGCGATCTGCGACGGCACGACAGACGCACGGCGCGAGGCTGCACGAGGCGCACTCGCTGACGGTGGGCCTATTGCGCGAAGCACAGCAAACACACTCTTAGATCAACTAAAAGCGGCCTGCGGGCAGTAAAGGATAACAATCATGGCAATCAGTGCAAACATGACGGACAATCTAACCGCAACGGGCAATTGGCAGCTTATTTGCGGCGCGGGTGTGGTTCATCTTATCTGCGATGTCCCGTTCCAATGGGGTATGTCGCCAGCGGATGACACGTCGCCAAATGCGGGCGTGCCTCACCCTGCGAACAACCCCTATCGTTCGAACGCGCAGATGGGCGAATTTGTTGCAGGGCAGTTCTTTTGGTTGAAAGCGCAAGTCGGAGCGCAATTCACGATCACGGCAACAGCGCCCACGGTGGCTTAAATGTTCATCAAGCAAAACACGTTCTTCGGATCGCCGGGCATGGCGCATCTATCGTTTGCGCCCAAGGTTGCGACCGTGACTGTGCCGACTTTGGCGCGCGTGACCAATGGCGACTTTTTGGGCGGCGAATTGATCGGCGCTGATGGGACAACGTTCAAAAATGCCACGGCTGCAAACCGTCCCGTTTTATCGGGCGGTGAAGTGGTCTTTGACTATGACGATGTGCTTAGTTTCGACTGGGCTGGTAATCTTGAGGGTAAAACCCTGTTTGTGGTTGCGGAGGTGCTAAACTGCGGCGCCGCAACCGACAGCTTGTTTACGCTGGCTGGCACGGAGTCCGATTATCGAATTGCAGCGCGGCAAACCAATGGCGACTTCAAGAACCGCGTGTATTCCACGGGCATGGGGCTGCCAACGACCTACGATGTGCGGGGAACATATAACTCGTTGGGATCAACCCGCAACGAGGTGACGATCTACACGGTTGCCTTCGGTGCATCTGATGTTGTCATAACGTGTGGGAACAAGCTGGTGTCGCGTGCGCCGTATTCCGGTGGATCGCGTGCGGTCAACAAAATCAGCTTAGGCAATGCGCAATTCCGCACCGCGCCTATGAACTTCAAGGAACTGCGCTTGATTGATAGCGCAACCGATGCAGACGTAAATGCGGTTTCCGCAGAACTGGCCACGACTTACGACATTGGCTACACGCCGCGCACGATTATCACCGCGCAGCCTGTTGTGGCGTTTGGCGACAGCATCGGGGTCGGGTTTCTATCCGATGGGCCAGACGCAGACGCCCTTGATCGTGAAGGCATTAACGACTTGTTCGAGGAACACTATCTGCCGGCCTTTACCAATTCATCGGATAGCGGATCTTTCCTTTCGCCAACGGGTGACGCGGCCGCAGACAACATCGCGGGGTCATGGCCGTTCATTACGGCAAGCGCGGCCAACTATCCGACCGGGTGCAAGGCTGTGATTTGTCATTACGGCGTGAACGACCACCGCACATGGGGCCGACCGCTTGGCGTTATTGCTGACACCGCCAAAGAGGTTTCGCAATATGGCGGGCTGCGCGAAGGGCTTGCTAACGTGCGGGCGAACATTGGCGCAAGTGCAGTCGTGTTTCTGATGGGCCCACAATACTACGGCGGCCCGGCTGGCAGCAGCACAGCAGCCGAGGAGGATTATTCGGGCGCTTTAAGCCTAGAGAATATCCGCCAAGCAATGCGCGATGTGGCCGCGCTAGATCCGAACGTGTATTACATTGATGCCAATGCGGGGTCGCTAAACGGAGGGCCAATCAACAAGGCCAATTTCGCTACGTATTCGGATGACAGGTTGCATCCTAACGATGTTGGCCATGCCGCTGCGTGGGCGGTCGCAAAGCCGCACTATGACGCTGTTTTGGTCACGTAACCGCCAGATGTAGCAAAGCCCCTGCGATTAGTTTCGCGGGGGCTTTTCGTTTGGGGCAGGGTGTTCCTAAATCGGTTAAATTTCAATCGCTTCACACTGGTGCAGGGGATAAATGCTTGGAGGTCTATGGTCGTCAAAAGTGACGACGGCCACGTCATAAAACCCCATAGGCCCACGCAGTTGTGAAACTGCAATTCCAGCGCACCCACGCTGCCCAGATTCAATGCGGCCTGCGCCTTCTGCATTGTAGTCGGGCCAGTACAACGACTTGAGCGGCTGGCCTTGTGATAAAATTGATTCGGTCATGTAATCGTTCCTTTTATGTCAGTCGTTTGCAGGGTCATCATTGCGGCCCCTAAAGCAATTCAATGCACCTTCTTCGACTAACGTGCGGATGACTTCATAGACATCTACACCTTGCTCTTTGGCAATGCTGCGGATGCGCACTTTTGCCTTATCGTCAAGCGCGATGGGGAACTCTGGTTCGGCGTTCATTTCGCAAAGTGCGTTGTGCATTGCTTGATACGGTTGAAGGTCTGGCATAATCTGATCCTTTATGTTCGGCGCACGTCGATGGCGAAAACCTCAACAGGTTCGGCCCCAAAGTGTTGATGTGTGATTGTCTTTTTTGTGCAGCCCCGCCACGGCAGGACAAGCGTTCTTTCTGTGTCACCACGCTTTGGATACCCGCGTGTCAATCTGATCCACTCGTAAGACCGACCAACTAGGCGTTGTGACCAGAAATGCGTTGCCAGCCTGTATTCTTCAGGCTTGGTTCCCGCCTTTATTTGGTCGAAGTATTCGCCCTTCATGGGCAAGTTGAGCGTGTCAGACATGGATCGTTCCTTCGTTTGTTAAACACTAAGCGCAGCGCCGATGCCATAAAGCAGCAACCCGATACCGCCGAGAACCAATGCGGGTTCCGCTCTTGTGCTGCCTTTTGCAAACATCGCGCAAAGCAGTGTGAAAAGCATCATAACACCGCCAATCGCGGCTAAGATTTCAGGTCCGTGCATGGTTGCTGTCCTCTAATCTTTATTTTTCCACTGCGCATACTCGTCTGCATCAGCCTTGCTTTTAAACATAGCAACTCTTTGCCCGTCAGGGTTAAGAACCAGCCATGATCCGCCCGTGCTAGACAGGCGGATTAGCCACTTTGCCACCTATGCAGCCGCCTTGAATATCCATTTGATTGCGCCGATTGATGCCATTTTCATCGCAGCATCGTCAGTGACGTGTGCCACGACAATGCCAGCGGCTTTAAGGTCAGTGATAATCGCAATCATTACACTCGCCTCACCTTGCAGAGCCACATCCACATTGCGGCCTTCTGTACGCGCGCGGCCTTTGATGCCGTGTGCTTTTGCGATCTTTCGGATTGTGGCGGCTACTTGTGTCATTGGTTTCGTCCTCTGTGTCTGCGTTTCATTTTCTAAAACCTTTATACATACCCCTCAATATATACGCAAGTTATATCTGTATAATTATGTTATTAAATACGCATTGCATGATTGTATATCGTCGCGTATAACGACCCCATGAAGACAGAATACTTAACAGACGCGGAATTGCGGGAATATCAGGCTGCAACCAAGCGTATCAAGCAACGTGCGGACAAGGCGCGACTTGATAGCGTGGCTGACCGCGCAAGCGTTGCCGTGCTGCGTGATCGGTCAAACGCGCGTGATCGGCAGGGTTCCATCGGGTTTCCTATCGAGCGCACCACAACCACGGCCAAGAGCCGCAAGGGAGGTTAAGGATGCCGACACCAGCGTTAGCTTTGGACGTGAAAGACATGAAAGAAGCCATTGCCGATTGGGCGGAGAAAACCACAGGTAGGCGGCCAGAACCCGAACGGATTGGGCATACGCAATGGGGTGATGGTCAGTGGTATTTCGAGACCGCACCTTGGGAGCCGACAAACCCCCGCGATGACCATAGCAGCAAGGGAGAGTGAACGTGGCGAAAGAAAACCAAACACACCCAAGCCGTGCCGCCGCATCGATAGAAGCAACAAGGCTGGCGGAAATTCACGGCAGCGCGTCTTTTTGGTGGGATAAAGCCGAATGCCGATACAAGGCGGATGCTTGTCGCCGCTATCTCACACCCCAAGCCCCACCCCAAATAGAAGATAGCGCCACCGCCCCGCGTGACGGGTCGCAGGTGGGCGATAAGATGGAATAGGAGCATTCGGGTTGAGACACTTTATTGGCCCCGAATAGGCAGCCCATGTGGCGGTTAAGCCTCGCGCCTATATTTTGGCGAGGTGAGTGACGGACACTTTCAGTAGGAGTTCCCAAGCGGGGGTTAGTAGCCCGCACAACACTTCAAGGAGACTGATTTCATGCCCGAATACACTCTGTCTAAGCGCAAAATGGAAAGCTACCGGCGGGCGGAAGTCGTGGCGCAAGCTGCCCGACAATATGTCGCCGCTGGCGGCAGGCTTACTCAAGGAATGCAGGATGTTCTAGTTGATTCAGTTATCGATTGGCTAGATGTGACGGGCAACGTGAAATTTGACAAACCTAAACGACGGTCAAGTATAGATCGTTCGTTTTTAAGCTAAATTAAAGGATCTGACATGGAATTAAAACCATGCCCATTCTGCGGAGTCAGTGTTGATTTGTGCGAGAATAAAGACGGCTCAAAATATGTTGCACACCCAATGGGCGACTGCATTTTGGCGCGGTCAATCTGGCGATACCGCAACCCTGTAATGCAATGGAACACACGTTCACAATATGAGAGTTGACCGATGCTGAATGCTGGTGATGTGATTATCAAAGGCCGTGTTATGGATCATGCTCGCGGCGCGTGGGCGGGTACGCGGCCCCAGTGGTGGACGGCAACACATGAAGCTACAGGGTTTTCCGTGACATGGCACGAATGCTGCGATCAATCCCAGTGGAAGTCTCGGGAAACGGCATTGTCGTGTCTTGAATTAATGATTGAAACGATGGGTGCGAGTTGCCCGCCTCTATCTTTCACTGATACCGCGCACCTTACACAATAGGAGGCCCCCATGACAGACAATGAATTTGTAATGGCCTTCTCTGACTTGCTCAACCCCGTGAAGCGCCGCGCAGAAATGCAACGGCAAAGGACAATGGCGATGTTCAGGGATCAAGAACACGCTAGGCAGGTTTGGGATGATTGGGACGGGTTATCCGGCGAGATGCCCAACGGCGAGGATGCACACCTATACCTGAACTTGATCGGCGATGGTGAATACTGCGCCGTATAGTTTCTTGGCCCAGCCAGCTTTCACCGCATCTGGGCACCTACGAACCGTGACCAAACAAGGGGGAAAGCGCGAAACAACCATGAACATCGGGTGTCGCGCTGCCCTCCGAAGGCAGGGGTCTAAACCTTAGCACCAATCCGCTTTAGATAATCCGCATCTAATGTGGCCCAATCAAAGTCGTCTTTGAACATGCCGCATCTGTGCGTTGCCTCGGTGCTGGGGTGGTCTGGTGGTGGCGTGTAAGACGACGAATATATCCCCATGCTTAGAAGCACATCACGCCCCGACATTATTGGCGCGCTTGTGCAGCGACCAGTTAGGCCTGAATCGCTTTGCCAGTGGTCGCAACCCGCGCAGCAGGGGCCATTCTGCCAATACATGATGTCGCACTTCTCTTGATACCATACTGCAAATTCTTTGGCCTTTTTGATGTGGAGCGCCTCGACCGACGCACGGCGGCGTTTTTCAATTTCACTGATAGAGAGTGCTGTGAAACTATGCATGATGAACCTCAATTCTAGGACTAGGAAGTGTTTACAGGTTCACTGAACCTCGTTGAACCTCGCTATGTCGCGTAGGTGGCGTTTACTGCCAGTATAGAAAGCGTTTGGTTGCGTGCTTTTCAATGGGTTGCGTAGGGGTCGCTTCCTTTACACGGAAGATGTCGGGAGTTCGAGCCTCTCATCACCCACCACATTATTCCCTTAATAATATAGCGATAATCTATATCATAGGCAATGTGTGGGAAGTGTTTATCGGTTCACGGAACCTAGCCCATCTTTGGACCCACCATTCCGAAGTTCAAAATATCAGCAGCATCCGACAAGTGTTCTGGCAAGAATCGGGCATATACCTTTTGTGTCACGCTGGTATTGCTGTGACCAAGGTACTGGCTGACTTGCTCGATTGGCTTTCCCGCTGCCAACATACGAACGGCGACTGTGTGCCGAATCTGATGAATGTGAACGCCAGATAGTCCCGCACGCTTTAACGCGGCCGCATATCCCGTCCTGATAGATTTGATTGGCTTCGCGTTATACTCAATCACCCATTCAGTCTGACGGGCGGCATACGCGGTCTGTAGGGCAGTGCGGGCCAGTGCGTTCATAGGCAGGACCGCACGCCCTTTGCGGGTTTCACCGTCAGTCAGTCGCAGGTCAATAACGCCGCGATCAAAATCAATCTTATCCCACGTTCTGTCTAAAATTGCTCCAATGCGACCGCCTGTTGTCATAAGCAGGATAACGGCAAGTCGCACGTGTGGCGCTTCGCAATTCGCCACGATGCTTTGAACCTCGGTGTCTGTTAGTGGCTTTACATCGGTATCCGGTGCGCTTGGCACTTCAATCGGCGGCACGCGGTTTATGGCGCCAGCCTTCTTGTACGCCCAGTTCATGCAATTTCGCAGGTGGCTTAGTTCCGTGTGGATCGTGCCTTGCTTGCGTCCGTCCTTCTTTCGCTTGGCCGCATAGGCGCGACTGTCTGCGATTGTTAGCTGATCGGGGCGTAACGCGCCAAAGTGTGCAAGCACAGCAACGCCGGTCCACTTTAGGTTGGTTGCGGATTTTTTTGCACCAAGATGCTCGATGTAACCGGCCCAAAGCGATGCAATCGTGCTTTCGCCTCGGGTGTGTTGTTCCTTTAGGTACTTGTCACGACCCTCGGCTTCCGCTTCCTTTCGACCGCGTGCCGCAAGCTGATACCGTCTGCGTTTTCCGTTTTCGGTCCACGAAACACAGTATCCACCGCGCAGGCGTCCGATTGTGATTTCTGACATAGTTCCGTTTCCTCTACGATTGCGGCGGGTATGCGATACAGTTTGCCAAGGCGAAAGTGTGACAAATCACCAGACGCGCATTGATTGCGAATAGTCGTAGCACTTACCCCCCACCTTTTGGCAAGAGTTTCCGGCGAATATGGCATGTTCATTGCTTGCTGCCCCATCACGTCACCTTCCTTGCCTGCGCCGCTACCTGCGGTCGTGCTTCATACGTCATGGGGTGGCCTCGATTACGCAGAATGTGATTGTAGCACTTGTCAATTCAGCCAGAATACCGTCTGTGCTAATAATTAAATCGACAGAGAATTCACCATAGGGTAGATTGTGGATAGCTGAAATCTGTAGTGTCGCCAGTTTCAATAATTCGTCAGTCGATAACTTAAATACACGTTCGCACACCATCACTCCACCCCCTCTGCGGCCTGCGCGGCCTCTTGCGCTATGAGGCCGGCCAAGATTGCCAACAGCCATGCGCGGGCGGTGATATCGTTGTCCCCCGTGTGTGCGTTGTCGTTCCCGTCATTGCCTTGGGGAAACACATGCACAAAGTCCCAAGCCACATTTATGTGCCACCCCGGCAACACCGCATCATGCAGCGCTTTGGCCGCGTCTAGTGAGCCGTTGTATGCTGGCAATACTTGAAGTGCATAGACACCAATTCCGCCCACAATTTGGAATGCGTCCATTACATTGGTTGCAGTCGGCTCATCACCAGCCGCCACCTTATCGCGCACCGCCTCTAAGTCTTGCTTGCGGGTCATGCTACACGCCCTCCTGTGGTGTCAGGCCAAACGCTGCCATGATAGCGGCGCGGTTGTGGGCGTTGGCTGCATCAAAGGCAAAAGGCCCATTGTCGTGGTGGTATACGTAAGTATATCCGCCCGGGTCATCAGACCTGTAACCAAACGCAATGGCATCGTGCCCGCTATCATAAACTTTGTATTTACCACACGCGCTAATGTAATGATGCGGATGCCGCGATACCTCCACCCACACCAACGGCGCAATCCTATCGGTCAAGGCGGCAACTATGGCGTATGCTGCGTCCTCCGATGATCTGCAGCATTGGCGAATTTCCCGCACAATCTCCGCAATTTTACCCTGCATATCCATCATCCACACTCACTTTCAAAATTATCACGAACTGGGCAATGCGGCCCAAAATCAAACGGCGACACGTCAGTCACGGCTATAATCTCGCCGTCCACTTCCATCTTGTATCGCGGCTGCGCTTCATACGTCTTTTCAACCAAACGCCCGGTGATTATCGGACCACGCGCATCCGTGCGGCCTTGCACCTCGTCACCCACGTTCATTTCTTCGCCCCAAGCAAATTGAGGCCCGTCAGGTGGGCGGCTACGTCTGTGCTGGTTATGGGCACGGCGTCGACCGGCCAGTCGACGTGTCGCAAGTCTCCGTTGCGCAGTGCTTTGTGCATTTCGAGAAGGTCGCCAAGCGTCAAGCTGTCTTTGTCCGTTGTCGCAACCTTGGCGAAGTAATCAGCGTCACTCATTGGTCCGGTCCTTTAAGTGGTTGGCGGATGGGGCATGTCCATCCAGTGTGTGAAGTCCTGAAGTGACCACCCGCATTCACTGCAAGAATAGTGCAGTTCGCCGTTATCATCATCGACCACAAGCGAGTGAATTTCCCAGATGCCACTGGATAAAATCAGGGCACCTAAAAACGGTTCATAGCGCCGCATTACTGGCATCGCTGCCATTGGCTTCCAGTTATCTTGATGCAGGTGGCTTGGCATAATCCGGTCCTTTCATTGAGAGTAAGTGCGAAGCCGTCACAGCATCACAGCGCATGTCGTGCAGTTCATCAGGTCAACCCAAACCGCGCTGGTTATCGCCAGCAACGCGAGGCCGAAAACTGCCATGATTGCCGCGTCTCGTATGCGCCACACAGGGGCGGCTCCAACGGGCAGGTCATCGAATTTGTTGCGTAGGTTCATTGGTGTTCTCCGGTGCTGTGGTGCCGTTAGATTGCTGCGGAAAGGCTTTCGCGTTCCTGCGTTTCAATCACTTGCATTTCCGAGTTGCTGGACATCTGCAAAAGCTGGTCGCGTGTCAGGCAGACGTTATTGCGGATGTGAAGGCCCACGACTTCGACGCTATGAATTGCAGTGACGAATGTTTCGCCGGTCCGGTCGTCATAGCGGCTGTCTTGGGACACGCTTAAAAGCAGATCCCCGATCAGGCCCGTGTCTGAAAACTCGAACTGCGGAACATCAATGTCGTGTGCAATTATGCGCAAGAAGTCGTGGGACAGGGCGTTCATATCAATGCACCATCACGGCTGGCGCGGCGGGCGTTGGCACATCGGCAAAGTCCATCATCACGATAGGCATGTGCGGGAATTCGCCGTCCGGTATGATCGTCTGTGCCCGTTGTGCGATGTGGGCAAATGCCGTGCGGTCGGTAATCGACATCGACGGGGCCAGCGGTGGTGCGAGTGATACGCGGCGACTGTTGAAGTGCGACCGTGCTACAGCGCGGGTGTGATCGAGTGAAGCTGTGCCGCAAGGGGTCACAGTAATGGTTGGGTGGTTGTTCATCTTGTTTCTCTCCTATCGGCTGTTTGCGCCGTTAGTGAGAAGTTATGATGGACAAAAGTCCACGTCAAGCCCGAAATGGACAAAAGTCCATATTATAATTTACTGACCGTCGAATCGAACAACAAAAAACCCGCCAGAATTAACAGGCGGGTTGTACTAGGTTAGGGATGTTTGCTGCGATTAGTGCTTGGCGATAAGTTGGCGTGACTTGCTTGCCGCAGCGTGCGCCACGAGTGGGCTTGTTGTTGACCATCGTGTGTCAAAACTTTCCAACACCAATTTTAGCGCGTCTTCAAGCTCGGCAATTCGACCTTCGGCATGGTCAGAGAAGTCTATCAGACTGCGCATGGCAGAAAGTAGATCCTTCTCACGCTTTGCTTGTATCACGAGGGATGCGCCGGGGCGGGGAATCTCAGCATCGCGTTCTTTCTGAACTTCCATCCAAGCAGAAAATGCATCTTGTGCGTTCAGCGTCGCCTCTTCGGGCGTCTCACCATCTGAAATGCACCCCGGAAGGTCAGGATACATAGCCATATACCCACCGCCCTCGTCTGCAGATATTGGGCAAATTACCAAAGCATATTTATTCATTTTCGGTTCCCCATGATATCGCTGTGAGCATCACAGTAGCTCACCAGTTGTTTTATATATAGTGATTTGATCGGACGCTTAAAAGGGATTGTTTGTGCGTCTCTTAGATATGGACTGGTCACAACGTAGTGACTTGATCCGCTAGGCTTTCTAACTTCTAGTCCAACCTTTGCACACAATGTCTCTATGTTTGCAATAGTCCAATCATCAGCAGGATTGGCGCGCATTTTTTCAAGCAAGTCTTTTTTCTTAACCAATCCACAAGCCCTAAATATAAATCATCAATAATAATTATGAATTAACTCTGCGTTATTTCGCGACGATTCTACAACATCTCAACAAGCATCATTGCATCTTAACGATTAACTTTTTCACAACCGCAACATGTAGCGTACTTGATGTTCATATTTTGTTCCGCTAGGTAACGGTTGCAATGTGGTGATGCATGGCTCGGTCGGATCTGACTTAGAGCGCCCCACGATCCTATCCGTAAAGTCGGGCAACAAGAATGACTAATTACCAATAGGGAAGGGTACGATACGTGGAGCAACTTAAGAAAAAATTATCGGAAATTACTGCCGAAACTTGTAAGTTTAAACGGGATTTGCTTTTGAGGCAGCTAGCAGAATTGAGCGTTCTCGGTCTGTTAGTTGACTGTATAAACCAAGAATTGCCGCACGGTCTTGGGCGGTGTTGTCCTCAAGGAACTCGGCAATGTCTAAGCCAAAAGCATTTGCAATCCTAACGGCATCATCCACATTTGTGCTGGCGACTGGTCGTTGTTTTAACTTATTGAGCTGATCTTTCGACACCTCTGCCGCCGCAGCAATCTCGGGGATGCTGCGGTTGCTAACCTTTAAGGCTGCTAAAAATGCGTCTCTAAACTTCAAAGCCATTAGGTAATCCTACAGTCTAAGACAAAATTCATAAAGTGGACAAAAGTCCATTGACGCGACTTGGACAAAAGTCCATTGTCTGTTCATGACAGAACATGAACTCATAAACCTCATCGAGAAGAAATCGCACGGCATGGGGCTTTCCGAGGCCACCTTGTGTGAGCGTGCCGTTGGAAACAGTCGTCTGCATTCCCGCCTCGTTGGCGGGGGTAGCTGTTCATTGAAGACAATTGCGAAATTGCAGAAGTTTTTATCTGACAACGCATTGGCGTCATTATCAAATGTGGACTCCACTGCGTTGGTTCAACCCACTGCGCCCCATAAGCCACAGGTGGCGTCATGAGTGGCCGTTCCCCATCCAACAAAATCACGCCGCTTGGTATCCGCATCCGCGACTTTATCAACGCGAACCCGGAACGCTACACGGCGCGGCAAGTGGGCGAAAAGCTGGACTGCCAGTCATACACTGTTTTGAATGTCGCAGAGGCTCACTGTGCCGAAGGCGATCTGCTTAGTGGCAGGGTCATTGAGAACAGAGCGATTGACGTGACTTTGCCAGTGGCCCCTTGGGAGGCTGCGCAATGACAATCCGCACGTTTACAGAGCAAAAATCGCATGAAGCGCTGGTCCGCAAAGAGTGGCTGCAATCGCTTGCAAGCACGGGGATGTATCTTTCCGAGGCGGCAAAGCTGATGGGCATGGCGCAAAGCACGTTGGGCCTTATGGCGACGAACCACGGCGTCACATTCAAGAGCGACGGGAACGCCAAGCATGGTCAAAAGATGATCGACCAGCGGTTAGACCGTTATCGCCCACTTATTGCGAAGGGCATGAACATCAACGGGATTGCTGCGGCAACCGGCGAGAAGCGCAAGAACGTCTACAGCTTTATGAAGAGCCGTTTTGACGCCGGAAAGGCTGCGCAATGAACGCTCACAATTCCCATTCTGATGTTGCTTTCAATGTCGCAGCATCCGAAGCCGCCCCGCTATGCGATCCCACGCGCAGGGGCGGCACTTATTCCCCCATCACGGCTGTTACCGATGACGTGGCAGACGCCGTGGAAGCCGCCTATCAGGCCGCGTTTGTCCGCTACCATAGGACTAAGACCTATCGCGCCCTTGTGGCCCTACAGCAGGCTAATAACGCCCGCTTCAAGCATGGGCGGACTATCTGATGCTGTTATTGCCTTGGCCTGACAAGTCTATGTCACCAAATTCACGCAAGCATCGGCTGGCCGTTGCCCCTGTTCGTGCCCGCTATCGGAACATCTGCAAGATCCGCGCAATGAACGCTCAAATGAACTTCGCGCACCTTGCCGATGTGGGCCTGCATTTGCGCATCACGTTTCATCCCCCATGCATCCGCAAGCGCGACATCGACAACATGCTGGGTGCGTTCAAAAGCGGCTTAGACGGGCTGTCAGACGCGTTTGGTGTGGATGATAGCAAATGGGAAATCACGATCCGCCGGGGCGTGGCTGTGAAGGACGGACACATATCAGTTGAAGTCATTTCGACGGGTAGCGAATACGTTTGGAGGGGCGCGTAATGTCTAAGAACGCACTCCCATATTACCCAAGGTTTCCCCGCGACTTTCTTGAAGGCACGGCAGGCATGTCGCTTGAGTTAAAGGGCGCATACGGAATCGTCATTGATCTGATCTATATGTCCGGTTCTCGCGGCCTTCCTGACGACTCGCAGTATGTGGCCGGGCAGCTCGGAACGTCTGTTCGCAAGTGGAATTCACTGCGCAAAACGCTGATCGATATGGGGAAAATTTACGCTGATAACGGTATTATCTCGAATAAAAGAGCAGATAAAGTCAAGATAAACCAGAGTAAATACCAAGATAATCAGGCTGAAAATGCAAGCGGACCTAGCAAAAACAAAGGGTTAGCAAAGCCAGCGCCGACAGATCGCGAAGAACCAAAACCAGAACCAAAAGAAGTAGATAAATCTACTTCTAGTCAAGTAGCAGCTGACTATCAAAAGTTCATGGAAGAACATCCCAAGCCAATCGAAAGCAGGGCTGGGGAAGTAGCATTCGCAGCACTGATTGCCGCTGGTGAAAAACCGGAAATGATTATCGCAGCGGCCAAGGGTTACGCTGAAACCGTCAAGGGCTGGTCTGTGGACGCGAAGGTTCAGCAGTCCGACAACTTTTTAGATGCTGACCGCGGCAAGTGGCGTGGATTTATTCCAAAGCCGAAAGTGGTCCCGATGACGGCCAAGCAGCGATTGGAATTTATCGCTGTCCAAATCAACAGCGGCGGTTTCGTTGCGTCCAGCTCAATCAGGCCAGACCAAGCCCGCGAAATGCTGGCTGCAAATCTTGTAACTCCCGCACAGCTGGCACAGCGGGGCATTCAAGCATGAGCCGCGCCAGCTTCATTCAAAGCCTTCAAGGGTTCCCGCGCACGGCATACCGCCCGTCAATGGCCGGGATGGTTCGCCAAGTTTCTGCGGCAATGGGGCAAGACCCTGATGTTGTCATGTCAAAAGCCCGGGCCCACCCGATAGCGCACTGCCGCCAAGAGGTCATGCGCCGCGCAAAAGTTGCGGGAGTTTCTAAATCTGAAATCGCCCGTTTTTTTGAAGCACACCCCACAACGGTTCGCCACGGCATCGCTGCGGCCACCAATCGCAACCCATCAATAGAAGGATAGAAAGATGGAAAATACAGACACAACCACAGTCACAGGCCAAGAGCTGCGGCAATTTGTTGAGCGTTACGAGCGCCTTGTTGCCGAAAAGAAAGACATCGCAGACGCGCAAGCCGAGGTCATGGCCGAAGCCAAGGGCCGTGGATACGACACCAAGGTTTTGCGCAAGATTATCGCTATTCGAAAAGCTGACGCGAACGATCTGGCTGAAGAAGAAGCCGTTCTCGAAATGTATAAATCAGCGATGGGAATGTAATCATGGCCGGTTCAGTCAACAAATGCAGCATTATCGGAAATTTGGGCCGCGATCCCGAAGTCCGCACATTCGGAAACGGCGGCAAAGTTTGCAATCTGCGGGTCGCGTGTTCCGAAAGCTGGAAAGACAAAACCACAGGCGAACGCAAAGAGAAGACCGAGTGGATCAGCGTTGCGATTTTCAATGACGGTCTTGTGCGTATCGCAGAGCAATACCTCAAGAAGGGTTCCAAGGTTTACATCGAAGGCGCTTTGCAGACCCGGAAATATCAAGCGCAAGACGGATCGGACCGGTACAGCACCGAAGTTGTCCTGCAAGGGTTCGGCGGCACGTTGTTGATGCTGGACGGCAAGGACGGCGGCTCACAGGGCGGCGGTCAATCTGACGGTGGTTACAGCGGCGGGCAGGGCGAAAGCGGCGCTGGCAGCAGTGGTCAATCTGGTGGGAATCAGTCCGATATGGAAAGCGAAATTCCGTTCTAAATAGCTGAAAAGGCTTGATAAAATGACAGAAATGATGCATGATTTAACGGCAGACGGGGCGGCGACAACCGCACCCGAAAGCCTTAGCACCAACCCTTTGAAGGAGGGATTTACAATGCCTGCAAGTGCAGTAACAAAAACCGATATGGATACGCAAGGCGTGATGTTGCCAGCCGATCCGATGGTATCCATGATTGAGCGGGTCGCAATGGACCCGGAATTGCCTATTGAGCGCCTTACAGCCTTAATGGATATGCGTGAACGGCAGATGAACAAGGAAGCAGAGCAGGTTTTCAACCAAGCCTTTGCGGCCGCAATGGGTAAAATGTCTGATGTTCCACGCACAGGCAAAAATAACCACACAAATCAGCGCTATTCCACACTTGATGACCTTATCCGCAAGACACGTTCAGTTCTGGCGCGGCATGGGCTTTCCTTGAACTGGCAAACTGCGATTGATGGTCAAAACATCACAGTAACGGCAATTGTGCGCCATGCGCAGGGTCATAGCATTCAGACAACGCTTTCTGGGCCGCGCGACAACGGCAAGCAGATGAACGCCCTGCAGGGCGGCGGATCAACGGAAACGTATTTGAAGCGGTATAGCGGTTTTTCAATTCTTGGCCTGTCATCTGGCGATGAGGTTGATAACGATGGTCGTGATACTGTCGCGTCTGCAACGATTAGCGCAGAGCAATACCAAGCCTTGCGTGACAAGGCAGAATTGGCTGGCGTAGATGCAGCCAAGATTTGCCTTGCCGCTGGTGTTGAAAGCCTGATGGTATTCCCTGCCAAGGATTATCAGGCCGCAATGAACCGTCTTGATAAGAACATCGCGAGTAAAGCCGATGCATGATCAAGGCACCCCAGAATGGCTTGCGGAACGTGCCGGCAAGGTAACGGCATCGCAAATCGTCAATGTGATAATGTCGCCCACAACGGCGGGCTATCAAAACTACATGGCGCAATTGATTTGTGAGCAATTGACAGGCGAACCTGTTGAAACATTCAAGAGCGCGGCAATGGAGCATGGAAGCGACACCGAGCCACAGGCACGGGCGTTCTATGAATTAGAAACTGGGTTTGACGTAACGGAGGCGGGGTTTATCCCGCACCCGACACTGGCAATGTCTGGTGCATCTTCTGATGGGCTAATTGGTCAAGACGGGTTGGTTGAAATCAAATGCCCCCAGCAAGCCAAGCACATAAAGAACCTGATGGGCGGCAAGATAGACCGCAACTATGCGCTTCAAATGCAGTGGCAAATGCA
>Ga0222644_1000142_pt1 | contig 33914 bp, 43 predicted proteins | sample AntAcemetagen291_FD_179800 | JGI IMG/M metagenome (GOLD analysis project Ga0222644, IMG submission 179800) | Saline water microbial communities from Ace Lake, Antarctica - #291 | ecosystem: Environmental > Aquatic > Non-marine Saline and Alkaline > Saline | place: Antarctica: Ace Lake...
GTTGTACTCCTTTGGTTGACTAACTCTGCTCGACACGAGCGCGTTCCTGACCAGCCTAGCAATGCGAGCTTGGCCCTCGGTGTCTGGCTGCTCGTTTGCGGCCCTGGCGGCTCTCTCTTGCTCGTCTCTAATGGCCGGTGGCCTGGTGTCTTCTTTTGGCCCGTTGGTCAGCGTGATGGCCTCCTCGCCTGTGATGCTTGGGTCGTAGATAACCCGTAGGGTATCTGTACGCTTACCTCTGAAACCCCTGCGCATGACCTCCAAGTAACCTAACTCCTTAAGCTGCTTGTACTGCTTGGCCAGCGCCTGCTGGCTGATGCCCAGCTCGGACGATAGCCTGGTCTGGCCCACCCATGTGACGCCTGCCTTGTTGCAGTAGCTGCACAGCGCGGCCAAAGCCTGCAGCCCACCGTGAGTCAGCTGCTTATCAAACACAGCCCTAATTGGGACCACAGCGACCGTGCGACGGTCTGGCGGCGCGTCCTTCTGCTCGATCTTGGGCCGCTTGGGCAGCTCAAACTGGATCACTTCAGCTGGTGCGTTCATTTGCTTACCAACCATAGAGCCCGCACTCCTCTCTTGAGATTGTCTGCTGCGTGCTTGCCCCGGCGGTGCTCAACGCCCATGATGTAGTCGCGCCTGGAAATCTGAGGCGTGCTCTTGCGTCGTCGGTTGACCACCAGAGGCAGCTTCTCCAGCACCCACTTCGCTTCGGTGTGTGCGCGCCAGGCCTCGCTGTAGTTGCTGACCTGAGAGCCGTCTGGCAACGTGACCAGCTTGGCTCCCTTGTGAACCTGGCCGCAGGCTGCACACGCGAGATCACTTGTTCCAGTTGCCGATGTGCTCATCTGCCTTCTCCCATCCAAGCATCAACGCGGCCACAACAAAGTAGGCGACCATGCCCAGCCCCACAATTGGGAGCATTGAGTAGTACAGGGCTTTACCCACCGCGCGCTTCACAGCGCGGCCTGCTTGTTGTCAACCAGGACAATCTCTAGATTGCCTCTTGCAATGTCGAGGCCAAGAATGGCCCCCGAGTACGCCATGCCCGCGACAAAGCTGCACAGCAGTACCGCGCCAAAAAACTTACCCCATTCGTAAGCGCTGAGGTCAAACAGTGCCGCCATGTCTAAGTGTTTCGAAAATGGGTCTGGCATAGATGGGATTTCAATGTGTATTGGTGCCGCGCTGGCATCCATTACTCTGCGCACCGTCTTGTCGGTGCCAGCTAGTTGGGCTTCTAATGTCATGTGGTTTTCTCCTGCTTAAAAAGCGGTGCCCACTTAGTCCTGGGTTCAGCCGCGTGCTGCACATAGAAATGGATCAAGTGATCAAACAACTGCACGTATGTCATACGCACTCCCGTTCTCTGTTGAATAAAGTCTCGGATTTTGTCAATGTCCTGGTTGACCTCAATTGTTATTCTTTTTGCCACTTAGTTTCTCCATTTTGAATCTAGCCCCGCCGTGCTCGGCAGCCTCAACCCTCTCTACAGTTGTGAACTTGTGCAGGTTCCCACACTCCAGTGTTCTGCGCCTGGTGTTGTCTTGCCGGGTGCGAGTCTCTAAGACAGTTGACCAGGCTTTGCATAAAGGGCAATTCATTTCTTTCTCCTCGGATATTTATAAAAAACATGAAAACCAATGACCTCTGTCATCTCAAGTCTGCCCGCCCACCTGGGGTAAACGGCCAGGGTATGGTAGTGCGTTGACTTTCGTGTGTTGTCCTTCAACCTACCTGCGATTGCCCTGGCCACAACCCGCTGCACCTTCTGTGTGTATGCCAACAGCATTGGATTTCGCGCCCTGTAATCGTTGGCCCAACTGAACTGCTTGCTTTGATACACAACTTTGCAGATTGAATCTGGCCAGCGCTTGCTAGCGACCCTGTTTAAGACCACTGATGCTACTGCTCTGATGCCAGCCAGACTTTCGCCACGTGCCTCGTAATGCAGATTATCAGCCAGACATTTAGCTTGTTTAGAGTACGGCACAGCCGATGCCGCTGCAGGCAACATCAGCAAAGCCAGTAGTAGCTTAAGCACTGCCTCTTGCACGGATGGCTTTGGCACACCAAGTCGCCAGCACATCCTCGCCATCGTATTCGGTGTCAAGGTCATCACACACCTTTGCACACGCCTCTCGTTCTGCCTCAATCTCTCTCTGCATATACTCAACCGTCACCGTGCCAAACTGGCTCGGCTGGTTCTCGGGGTCGGTGAACAGTTGCATCATTGCCTCACGTGCCTTTTTGATAATGTCTTCTGTGGTCATGTGTTCTTCTCCTTGATTTTGGTTTCAATAAACTGTGCAAACTCAAAAACAGTTGGGCGGTCTGGTAAATCCCAAGAATCAACATCTATTTGCGTTAGCCCAACCCATTTAGACCGGTTAAAAGCATCTTCTGCTCGTTGAACAAGCAGAGCTTCAAGAAACTCATCTTGCTCATCCGTAGGCATCTCAGCAAGGGTTTGAAAGTGGTTCTCACCGCAACAGTGAAACCGTGCCTTCTCGCACCCGCAGTAACAGCAGTACTGCGTGTCGTCTGCTAATAGTTCTTCTTGTGTCATGTTTGCCTCGCTACGTATTCGTGTTGAAGCCAAGCCAGCGCTCCGAGTTGTTGATAAACATCTTGATGATAGTCGCACCACACTGCCTTTAAGCGCCGGGCTGGCCTCATCGGCCCTCACTTCAGCTTCTCAAAAAGATAGACCTCGACTCGCGGGTCTGTTGCGTAACGTTTGGTGGCCACCAGGTTAATAACCTGCGCGTCGTCTACATACACAATTCCGTTGATAGCGTCCAACACAGCCTTGGCCACGTTGTCCAGGTCTGGCTTGACTTTTGGGTACAACTCACCGTCGACGGCGTCTTGCCGCTTCTTTTTTGACCAAGACTTTGGTATTGGGTAGTAGCAGCTAACTTGCATCTGCACTGGCGTCTCAAATGGCTCCATTTCCCCCATGGCTCTGGCCGCCTCATCTGCAATGGCCGCTTCGTAGCCAAGCGTTTTAGCGTCGGTGTACATACGCACAAACCCGCCCCTAGTAGACGCGCGAGGCCTGCCCTTGCCAGTCGGCTTGCCGGTCACAACAAAGTAAACCGATGCCGTCATAGCAAGCCACACTGTCGCATGGCGGCCACAAAGTCCTCTATCTCTGGGTTGGGCAGGTCCCAGTTACTCTCGCGCTCACCGCACATAAACAAGGCCTCGTCTAGCACGCCGTCTGGGACTGAAACGCCATCTTTGCTCATGTCCAACAGTTTTTTTGCTTCTTCAATCGTCATTGCTTTATCCCAGATAAAAAGCGCTGAAGCCTGGGCTCCAACTGTCCGTACTTGCTTTGCAGCGTCTCACGCACACATCGGTCAATGATCGCAGACATACTGTCGCCGGTCTCTTGAGAGGCCCGCTCAAGTAAATCTCGCGTGCCTGGATGCAGCCGTGCTGGTATTTGTATGCGGTTTGGTCGTTTGGTCATAGAGTAAAAGTGTACTCGACTTAGTATCGGTACAACCCTGGATATGTAATAAAGTTGATATTTTAGGGTAAACACTTATTTTTGGGTACTTGTATAACGATATCAGTCGCGTGCTATACTGCTCTTATGTTCAACGTGCAGATAAAGCACAGAGAGGTTCTACATGACTACATACATCGCCTATTACCGCGTATCAACCGACCGCCAGGGCCAGTCAGGCCTTGGCCTCGAAGCCCAGCGCGCAGCTGTTGAGGCGTTCGCCAAGGGAGAGATCATCTCTGAGTACACAGAGATCGAGTCGGGACGAAAGAATGACCGCGTGCAGCTTGCAGCCGCCCTGGCCGCCGCTAAAAAAGCCAAGGCGACCCTTGTCATCGCAAAGTTGGACCGCCTGGCCCGTAACGTCCACTTTGTTAGCGGCCTGCTGGAGTCAGGCGTGCCATTCGTGTGCGCCGACAGCCCAGAAGCCGACCGCACCTGGCTGCAGATGTCTGCAGTATTCGCTGAGTGGGAAGCTCGCAAGATCAGTGAGCGCACCAAGGCTGCACTAACAGCAGCCAAAGCTCGTGGCGTTCGTTTAGGCAGCCCGACACCGGGCACCGGAAGCAAGGCTGGCAACGCCGCTATCAAGCAACGCGCCGACGCCTTTGTGCAGCGCGTACTCCCCTTAATCAACAGCATCAAAGCGCAGGGCCAGACAAGCCTGCGTGAGATCGCCACCGAGCTGTCAGCTCGTGGCGTACAGACGGCCCGTGGCGGTGTGCAGTGGCACGCAAGCCAGGTCAACAACTTGCTCGCAAGAGCTTAACTTCTGGAGATAAACCATGCATAAGTACCACCGAACCATGGACCAAGCGTTCCCATTTGGAGCCAAGTACGGCTGCGCCGTCCAATTGTACAAACAATCTATTTTGTCAAAAATTAGTACCGCTATTGGTTACGCGGCTGTCTTTGTCTCGCTTCTATTACTGGCTCTGGCTTACTTTGACGTTCTTGTGAAATGAACGCAGTCAACACAGGCGTTGTGAAGACCTGGATGGCCGCCGGATGGCGGCGGCCCGACAGACTGAAGCAGCAGAAACAAATGCGAATACTTAATGCGCCGACACCGGGAAAGCAAATTCACATGAGCACTCAGAATCAAACTATTTTAGAAATGCTACGCGAAGGGCGCCAGGTTACACAGATCGATGCGCTGCAACGTGTCGGTTGCTTCCGCCTAGCTGCGCGCATCTTTGATCTGCGCAACCAAGGCCACAACATCTTGACTGTTCCGATACACACCGGCACAGGCAAGTACATTGCATCTTACAAACTAAAACAACTGGAAGGTTAATCATGGCTGGTAAATTAACAAGCGACAAAGTGATGAGCGCGTCGCGCCTCCCCGGGCTTATGGGTTACAGCAAGTACAGCTCGCCAAATGATGAGCTGCAATTTAGCATCAACGCTGTCGACGGTAAAGACCGGCCAGACATCGGGAACGAAGCGATGGGCTGGGGTAACACGCTGGAGCCGGTGATCTTAGAGCAGGCCTGCGAGCGCCTGGGCATCAAGGGCGACTGGGACATCACTGTGCCGTTTACGCACCCCACGCTGCCGCTGCAGTGCAGCCTCGATGGCATTGGGTTTGGCCAAGGGCAAACAATAGAGCATGACCCGAAAGCTGGGATATACGTTGTCGGGATGGACACAATCGTCTTAGACGGCGAGGGCGTGATAGAGGCGAAGTTAACCAGGACTATGCCAGAAGACGTCCCCCACCTTGCCCGTGGTCCTATTCAGCTGCAGGGCCAGATGATGACTACAGACAAGAAGTGGGGCGCTGTTTGCATTTTGTACCAGGGCACCGAGATGCGCATTTTTCTGTTTGCCCCGCACCAGCAAACGGTTGACGCCATCGCTAAAGCCGTTGTTGAGTTTGACAGAAAGGTGCAGGCTTACCAGGACATCGGCGCGATTGACTGGTACCCACCTGACAGCAGCAAGGACCTGAACCGAATGCACCCGCTGGCTACAGATAAGCAGATCGATATGCCGCCAGAAGTTGCTGGCCAAGCATCTATTATTGTTGATTTTAAAAACCGAATAAAAATGCTTGAAAAAGACATCGACCAGGCGGAGAAGAAGATTAAGTTAGCTATGGGGACGGCTACCAAAGCAGTTGGCTGCGGGTTCTTTGTCAGTTGGCCAATGCGCAACTACAAAGCGCAGCCAGCTAAACTTACTACGGCGAAGGACGCGTACACAATTCGTCAGTCAACCCTGACGATTAAAGAAACCGATGCTTAGACAGCTGGAGATCGTCCAAGTGGCTTACGAAGACGCAGTTGACGCGGTAATGATTGCGACTAACTGCGACGAAGATGAAGCCATAGACGTTGTTGAGACGATCACCACACTTTTAGTTGAAGCGCTTAAATTAAAAAATGGAGAAGATGATGCAAGTATCAAACACTAACCGAGGGTTTGCCCCTACCACCTTGGCAGAAGCTGTGCAATTTAGCGAGATGCTGGCCAGCAGTTCAATGGTGCCCAAGGCTTACCAGGGTAAACCCCAAGATGTCCTCGTTTGCGTGCAGTGGGGCTATGAGATGGGGCTGGCACCAATGCAGGCCTTGCAAAACATAGCTGTCATAAACGGCAAGCCAAGCGTCTATGGCGACGCAGCTATGGCCCTGGTCCAAGCCAGCGCTGTGTGTGAAGACGTAGAAGAGTTCTTTGAAGGAGAGGGCACAGTAAACCCGGTGGCCGTGTGTGTCGCCAAGCGAAAGGGCCGCAAGCCAGTGACCGCCAAGTTTTCAGTCGAGGACGCCAAGCGCGCTGGGCTGTGGGGCAAGCAGGGCCCGTGGTCAGCGTACCCCAAGCGCATGATGCAGATGCGTGCCCGTGGCTTCGCGCTGCGCGACGCGTTCCCTGATGTACTTAAGGGCATGATCACTGCGGAAGAGGCCCAGGACTACCCCGATGAGGCCAAGCCAAGCGCGGTCAAGGAAATTACGCCACGCAACCCGCTTGACGTCGTGGCGCCACCGCAAACAGTCAATGAGCCGATGCAGATTGAAGAGGCTATGGCCGATACAGTGGAGCCAGATGTCAGGGATAACTCTGAAGTTGTCGCTATAGAGACAGAGGTCGTTGCGGACGCGCCACAGCCCAACGAACTAGTGGCCGACGGCTTCGCGCTGCTGTCCAGCTCTGGTGAGTCTATCAGCGGCCACGCTGGATTGGAAGAGTGGCAGGACGCTTACGAAGACATGGCCGACCGCATTGCCAGGGCAGGTAAACGTGAGCCGCGCGAGCGCATGACAATCCTCAAAGAGTTTAAGCGGGCTAACGAAGAAACCCTAGCCAAGGTGGACACAGTCAAGCGCGTGCGCCACACAGCGGCCTACAGCAAGCGCATCAAAGCGCTTGGTGCAGCGCAGGCCTAAATAGCGAGGCCAGGCAGGTATACGGTTTTACCGCCCTGCTTGGTCGCCGTGAGAACCTGGCGCTTGTTGTCCGACGGGTCATAGCTAACGTGAATCCAGCCGCTGTCAGGTGTGCCGTTATAAAATTCTAGTATCAGCTGTCGAAAAGCAATCCCGCTACCCTCAATCCACCGGGCAAGCTCTAAATTATCTACGCCTGGTGTCTCGATGTCTGCGGCCATACCTTTGCAGTGATCGCTGGTAGCGCTGCTTCCAATTGCCGTGTTCAGCTCAGGCACACGCAGCCCGGAGCTGATGCGCACGGACTTGCCGTAATGCTCCCTGATCGGCTGCAGTACACATTCGCAAAGCGCTACCAAGTTAGCCAACTGCTCGTCGTTCGGCTGGTTGTCGATACCCTTGCGTGTAGCAGTCTGTGAGCGCGTCAGCTCTGCCAAACTGAAGTTGTTTGAGAGCTTCATTTCGAAAATCCTTTGAGTTGTTCGCCCTTGTCTTTACTACCAACGCTTGACCCAAAGTAGTAAGACAGAATCTGCGTCACCGCCGCTGACAGCACGCCCAAGATGTAAATCAGGATGTCTTTGGCCTCTGGCTTTACTTCTACAAAGATAAGCACCGCGAACAGTAGGAACGATAAGCCTACAACCCCTAGCGCCAAAGCTGGCGTAACAATTTTGTTAAGAAGAGGCGCATTCGCACTCGCAGCAATAGACACCTCGCGCTCACGAGCGCTGTTTTTATCTTCAAGAATAGCTTTAAATTTGTCGTGTTCGAGTTGTTTAATTTTAGCTTCCGCCTCCGGGTCTTTGTTGATTGCCTTCATCACCGCGTTTACTTCATCTTCGACGCCAAGCTGTTTAGAAAGCGCACTAACTGCCATGCCAGCCAAAGGGCCACCCAGCGCAGTTGCAATACCTGGCGCAAAGCCCTTAACCATCGCGATAAGATCATCCATTTCCACCCCTCGTATATATGGCCCACACCAATACGGCGATAACAATCACGCCGGATAAAACAGAAACCGTAATCAAAATACCGTTAATCCACGCCCAGATCATTTGTTTGCGCTTGTATCTAGCTAGTGCTTCAGCCTTGACCGCTGCATCTCGTTTCCGCTTTGCATCAGCTTGAAACTGCAACCAATCGTCCCACAACCCCGCCCGCCCGCAGTAGATCATCAGCTCTTGCAGCTCTTGTTCGTTCCGTTTGATAGCCTCTAATGCAAAAAACGCCTCTGAGTCTGAGCCTGATTGACCGGCTTTCTTAGCTATCGCCGCTTTGTTGTCAAAGAAACTGAAAAGATGCTGCCCCGCTGCCATGATGTCCCCACCATTGGCCACGGTTTCTTTAATAACTGCAAAAGCAGCGTTGGCAGCAGCGAGCTCAAGTAACACGTTAACCCATTTTTGACAGAACAGTCAGCAGCAGAACCATTATCGTGCCGGTTGCCGCTAATAAAATTGTCTCTAAGCGCTTCACCCGCCCGAATAGGTCTTTGAACTGAATGCGAACTTCAGTCTTAATCGCTACGATCTCTTTTTCTAAGTCGTCAATTCGAGTGTGTGCAAAGTCCACGTTGCGTTCCATTTATTACTCCGGCTTAGGTGGTTTGGGTTTTTAAAGAAGAATTTCATTCTATTACAGGCAATGCAAAGTCAATAGAAGAAACTCCATTTGGGACCATTTCTGGGTCAAGTATGTCGTCTACCCCGTTCCCATCCCGCAAAGCGTGAATGCAATATGCAACTGTGTTGTCTTGTAGCGCCACCAGTTCGTGATTCTTTTCAGCTTTTATGTAAATCATGTGTGGGGCTTTAAACTCTGTTGCCAATCCGTCCACAGTAATGCGTAAAGAACCAGAGGCCAACAGCGTCAAGTGGTCAAAGCTATGCACATGGCCATGCTCTATATCTCCCGCCTCCTGAAAATGCATTTGTCGGCTAAACAGATTAGCAACACAGCCTAGTACTATGGATGGGCTGCTCATATAACAGTCGTTGGCATAGTCGCCGCAGTAGAATTTGTTGAGCTAGAGTCATTTTTCAATATGCCCAACTGTATTTTAAGCGCTGTCATAAAAGTGTCGTGTTTTTCTTTAATTACGTTTAATGCAATCGTATCTTTAGCTATTTCAACAGCGCTTGACACTGTTAACCTGTTATTTCGTAGTTCGGCTTGAGCAATTCGCCAAGCTGTCGCCGCCGCCAAAATTGTGTCGCAAGCTACAGCAGCAGTAATAATCACACCCTTAGCCGCTTTTGAGTTAACTTCAGATTGCACACTGCCCGGTATTGGTGTGTTTAAATAGCCAGATGCTTTGTATTCGGATGCTTCCTGTTCTGCAAGCTCATACTCACTAACTAAACCTTGTAGAACTTGTTGAGTAACTTCACCCGCTTCGGACTTAACTCGTGCAATAAGCTCAGCTTTTTCTGTTTCCAAATTACGAAAATTTTTAACAATTACCGCGCCCGTCCATACATCGCCAATTACCCCCCCAATGGATGCGTCTATCAAGTTCGGAAAAACATCCAGCGAATTTACTACAATAGTGTTTATGATGCTGCCGTTAGCATCTAGTTGATGTGCGTTCATGCGATCCCCTGTATTCTTACTTCACCACGGCCACCAGCGCCGCCACTGCCAGAGTAGGCTTCTGTAATATAGTAGCCATAGCAGCAACCGCCACCTCCACCGCCTCCGTTAACTCCACCCGCCCCGCCGTTTCCCGCCGATGCTTGATATGCAGAACCGCCTCCACCTCCGCCAAACCTAAAACTTAGGCCATCACCACCATTAGTCCCCGGTGTTGTCCCTGTTCCCACAGCGCCTCCGCTACCGCCACCGCCTTGATTTATTTTAGAGCCACCAGCGCCTCCGCTTCGATCGGTAGGTCGTCCCCCGCCGCCGCCACCTGCTGCGCCACTAACAAACGAACCGTATCCTACATAACCATTCGCATTGGCATAGTTGATTTGTCCACCAGCGCCACCGTTGCTAAGCTCTGCCTTAGTGCTAGAAGAATTCGTTGTTAAAATAACACCACCCCCTAGCCCACCAGTCGCAGAAGCACTTAATTGACCGCCGCCGCCACCAACGCCAGAGTAGGCTGTTACAAGAGAGCCAAAGGTTGTAGTTCCGCCAGTGCCACCACTAACTCCCGGTGTAGTAGGGTCATTCCCACCCGCCGCACCAGTTCCACCAGCGCCCACGGTGACAACTTCAGACAAAGAAATTTCAGACGCTAGTAAAAGGCGTGAAATGTAGCTCCCACCACCACCACTTGCGCCGCCAGACTGATTAGTGCCGGAGCCCATTTTCCGACCACTGCCGCCACCTCCACCAGCGCCGAATGCGTCAATCATAAACTGCGTGTATCCGGGTGGCTTCGTAAACGTACCGCTAGTAGTAAACGCCCGATAAAATGCATTTAGTACAATCGATTGCAAGCCCGTACCGTCACATTGCACTAGCCGAACCTCATTAGGGTACATAATGTAGCTGGTCAAGCCGTCAATCGTCTCAGCGCCATCCGGGTCAAGTGTAATATCACCAGTACCTGAGTTGCGGATATACAACCACCAACCAGAAGCAAGTGTTGCAGCAGCGGTGAAGGTTTGGCTGAATGTGCCGCTGGTAATGTCAATCAGCGTACCTTGGTCTGCACCAGCAAGGATTGTGTTTGAAGTTCTAGCTGAACGGACTACTGATGCGACTGATGATGCTGGAGCTTCCCACGTACCGTCGCCTGCCGCGTCTGAGATAAGCTGATACCCCACCCCAGCACCTGTAGTGATTTTCACCGCAGTCATTGTCTGCTTGTCGGTGAAAGTGTTAGCCGCTGTGGATGCAACTGTTGTGCCGATGTCAGCGTCCACTAAGATAGTGGCATCGTAGGCTTGAACCGTTGAGCCGATGTCAGCATCGTTAAGAAGGGTAGCATCGTAGGCTTGTACTGTTGTACCAATGTCAGCAGATTGCAATGCTGAATCAGCAAGCGCACCTTGCGCGGCCGTGGCGTAGTCGCCGCTTGCAGTCGTCGCCGCAGTGCCCAAGCCCAGGTTTGTCCTAGCGGTTATAGCATTTGTCAGGTCAGACAAATTATTGGCCGCAACCATATAACCCTCTGCTGAGATATATGCTGCGGTCCAGGCACTGCCAGTATAAACTTTCATAGCGTCGGCGCTAGTATCGAAATACAAATCGCCTGCTTGCAATGCCGAGCTGTCAGCCCTGGTCGTTGGATCGGAGGCAGATGGTCCGATGTAGACGTCAGCAAAGTTGGTAATGTCTGCCACGTTTGTGGCCGCCGTCGAGATCGCTGAAGAAATTCCAGCAACCGTTGTTACGTTAGCGCTGATGCCCGCGACAGTACCTATGTTGGCGCTGATGCCTGCGACAGTGGTGACGTTGGCGCTGATGCCCGCTACAGTGTTGACGTTGGTAGCGTTGCTATTAACAGCTGACACCGCTGAAGATATGGTGTTGACGCCAGTCACCGCCGCGCTAATTCCTGCTACCGCAGTAACGTTGGCGGCGATACCGGCGACTGTCGTAACGTTTGCCGCAATGTTTTCTACAGCGACAACGTCAGCGGAGATTCCCGCCACAGCCGTTACGTCAGCGGCAACCCCGGCAACAGCGGCCAGGTCGTCAGCGTCTACACCGGCAACCGCTGTAACATCAGTTGCGATACCAGCAACAGTGGCTACATTGGCGGCAATCGCAGCGACAGCTCCGATAGTATTGCTACCGGCCAAGTCAGTGGCTACGGTCCCAATATCAGTGGCGTCTCCCGCTACAGCTGTAACGTCAGTCGAGATTCCCGCAACCGTCGTAACGTTTGCCGCGATGCCAGCCACAGTGCCGACTGTGTCGCTACCCGCCAGGTCGGTAGCCACCGTGTTTATGTTTGTTGCGTTACTGTTTACAGCAGAAACCGCAGAGCTAATTGCCGACACGCCCGACACGGCGGAGCTGATGCCAGCCACCGTCGTCACGTTTGCGGAGACACCGGCCACCGTTGTAACGTTTGCGGCAATGGCGGAAACAATCACAATCTCGTCGGCGATAGCAGAAATCTCGGTGATCTCTACAGCCGTTGCACCAGGCAGTGGGTTACCGCTGGCATCAAACGCCAGGTACTTGTTCGCTCGATCTGTTGCTCTAGGCAAAACCATGTTGATCGATGTGGGGTCTGTCTGGGGCGCTTGCAGTGACCTGGCCAGGCCCTCGGCGTTCTGCTGCGCAAAGATGGTTTGCTGGTCCAGCTCATCATTAACTGTGTTAGCAAAAAAATCTCCGCCGGTCACAAAGTCACTGGTTCGCTCAATTGTCCGATTGCCTACGATCGCAATTTGAGTGGCGCCAACTGGGGATGTGACCAGGCTGATTGACCCGGTGCCGTTGTCCGCAATAGTGACTGAGTAATCTGTCGTCAGGGTTAAGAGCGTGTCGTCCTTGTACACTGCGATGTCAGTGTTCGCTAGTATCTCAAACGTAAAAGCATACGGGCCCGTGCCGGACGCCGCATAGACTACCCGTCGTGGTACGTTGTTAATTGGGACGCTCATGGTTTAATCCTCGCTCATAAAATTGTACAGCTGTCTGGCTATTTGTAGTAGAGGCCTTGAACCTCACGGTTGGTCTCAAACTCTAAAATCTTTTCCTGCAAGTCCAAGTCCCGCGACTTTAGTATTTGCTGGGCCGCAGTCATTAGCTTAGAGTGCGTTTGCTGCACTTGCTGCTGCCGCCCTTCAAGCGATAGGCTTTCCATTCCAGGCGCTCTAATCTTGTCTAAGATTAGCTGTTTAGCATCAAGCTCCTGACTGTAGATGGTAATTAGCTGGTTGTACTGGTTAGCATCAAGCTCAACTCCCGACAGCTTCCTGCTGGGCATACCAATCGGCGAGCCCATGCGGACCAACTCGTCGTCTACTTCGCTAAATTGCTGAGGGCTTACTCTGGTTGGCAGCACCATCTCGTATCCTTTACCCTGGCCACTCATAAGGACCTCGCCCCACAGGTTAAGTCTCTCTGGTAGGTTTTCATTGTAACCAGGCAAGCGGCTGCGGTAGCGGTTAAACCCCTCCATAAAGCCACGCACACCCATCGGTAAATCTGGACTGGCCTTGACGTCTTTAATTGTCGGATCGTAATACCTGTTGATTGTCCCGACCATAGAGCTGTAAACGCCAGCTGGTGATCCGCCGATTACAAAGCTGCCGTACTGTTTAGTCAAGTTGTTAAGAAACGCCTTGCTCTTTTCGCCCTCCGCCGCCTGCATAAATCCAGCAATATCAGACACGCCCTGCAAGTATGGCTGCTCTTTCATAAACTCAGCCAGGCCCATAGCCGCGCCTAGAAAAACTTGGGCGATTTCGTCGTCGTCGTCGGACCTCATGGCGTACTCTGTGTAGTCCGCAGCGATCGCCAACAGCGCAGAGACGGGCTCCATTCCCGAGTAGGATATCCACTCATCGCCAACCTTAATCGAGTAAGGCCTCCAGCCCGTGCGCTCCAACGCGTCACGCTCGGCGCGGCGAGACGGCCCAGAGCCACTAATGCGGCCCTCTGCTGCGTAGCCAGAAAACGTGGCCATCAGCGCTGTGCTCAATGTAACTTTAGCCAGAGCCATGTCTCGGTAGATGCCGCCCTTGGCAATCTCACCACGATACCTTGCCGAAAGCGGCGCAAACGGCGTTCGCTCTAAAACCTCTAACCCGATGTTTGCTGGCGTCTTAAAGAACGGCACCAGCACTTTAAGCATTGGATGATTAAATGTTTTCTGCAGGTTTGCCAGTCCCTCTGGAAGCTCGGCGGTGAACGTGCCACGTTGAGCAAACAGCATTGCTGCTTCGTCCAGGTCTGCTGGGGGGTCAGCTAGTAACGCCTTGACCTCAACAGACATCTTAGCCGCCGCATCAACCTCGGTCATACCCGACTCGATGGCGTCCCGGTAGATAGTCTTAGCCCGGCGGCTAACCAGGGTGTTGATTTCCATGCGGTAGAGCACGCCTTTAAAAAACTCATCTTGAGTCATCAATGCCCGGCCAGGCACGTTAATGGCTGTGCCGTAGAAATCTAGCGCTTTACCCTGCCAGGTCTCTTGGCCATAACCGCTAATGCGCTGGAGCGTTTCGCCGGTCGACTCTTGCAGCCCTCGCTGGACTTCAACTTTGCTTAATGCGTCGCTTGGTGCGCCGGTCTTCCACGCCCGTGCGCCAAGGTGCAAGCCATCAGCCCAGCCCTGTTGCAAAGACATGACCATTGTCAGCGCTTCGTCGTATGCGATTTTTTCGTCAGCGGACCCAGGCGTTAACGCTTTCCAGCTGCGCACGCCTTTTGGTAGAACGTTGCTATAGAAAGCGCCAATTAAGCGCTCTGGAATCTGGAACGCGCCAAACAGCGTGTTGCCCACAATGTTCTTCGCGTGCGTTGTTGGGCCAGATAGCAACCCGTTGATGTAAGTGGTGAACCAAATATCCTTGACGCTAGAGAACATCGACTTCTCGACAATTCCGTTTTTGGCGGCCCGGCTGTCAAGAGACAGATAGCTTTTAGCCAAGTCTTGCAGAGACCTGTCGCCGCCGTACTGGTCCAGAACTTGGCGAATAACATCGGTGCTACCTTCGCGGGGAATGCGGAATACAGCCAGGGCCCGGGCAGTCTCAGACTGCATCCCTTTGACGCCCTTTTGGATCATGCCGTGCAGCGCTATTTGCTGGCGGAGCTTGAGCTTATCAACGTCTGTGGCCAAGCCCTCATTGACCATCTTAAACAGGCGGTCCAGCTCTTTAGCGCTAGACTCCAAAACCTCAAGAGCCTTGTAAGTGTCAGACGCGTTGCCCATTGTCTGGCCAGTGTTGTCTACCAGGCGTGTCAAAAACGATTCATCGATTCCACCAGCTGCGGCTTTGGCCTTGATTTCAGCAAAGGTCACCACCTTTGTCTGGATGCCAAGCGCATCGGCGACCCCGGCGACCACCGCGGCGGCATCCTGAGTCTGATACATAGACAGGTTAAACGGCTCGTCTGGCGACCCGCCCGGCTTACCGACTAGCGCGCCCTGCTTTTGGCGACGACTAATCGCCTCGGTTGTTTGGTCTGTAAGAGTCTGGTCCGCTTCTGGGATAACCGTATATGGCCCAGCCTTACCGGCTTCGCCAAGCTCGCCCTCTGGCACTTTGCCAGCAATGACATTGCGCTCGACCTTTGACGAGCCTTTAGTAATCTGGCTACGGATAATCTTGTTAACAGCAGACCCAAGGCCAGCAACCTGAACACCCTCGTCCATGTTGGGAGTGCCAGGCAACGTCGTGTCTGCGTCCGGCATCTCTGCGACGCCTTCCGCTGGCATCGGCTGCAGGTCTAAAGGACCGACCATTGGTGCAGGCGACTGCTCTGGAAGAATCCCGGCAAGGCGCTGATCAAGCGGTGATTGTTGAATAGCCATTATTGAACCTTAGTCCGGGGCGCACGTTTCGCTTTAGTTACTGTTGGGGAGGCTGCGGCTGCATCATTTGGCGCAGCTTGTCCGACGCCGACTGTATCCCCTGGTCCTGCAAGGCTTGCTTGTTTTGCTGTAGCTTTAACTTCATTGCGGCTGCCTCTAGCTGCAGCAAAGTCGGCATCTGTAAACTCGATGCCTCTGGCGTTAAGTAGGTTTTTTGCTCCATCTGAAAAGCTCTCCGATCTGGCGGACTTAATGCCCATGTTAAAATAAAGGCTTTGCTCGTAGTACCAAAGAACGGCCTGGTTAGCCTGCTCGTCTAACTTCATGTTGTCGGCAACGGAGCGATTCCAAACCTTCATTAATGAACGCTCAGACTCGTTGCGAGGAGCGTCAACAAGACCTTGCTCGCTAACCGGCCCACTGGTTAATGTGCCTGTATGACGATTATATGTTCTAGTAAACCATTTGTCAGCTGTTGTTTCTTTGATGCCGTTTAGGTTTAAGAAGAACGCGCCACCTTTTTCGCCGATTAAAAACGCGCCCATTTTCATGTCACCGGCCTTGCCTGGAATGCTAGGGGTTTTGTACAAGCCAGAGTCGGCTTTCATTTGAGTGATCTCTTTAACTGTGTGAGGCGTCAGCAACCATTCAGCGTAATCGTCTAAGCCCATGCGGCCAATCATGTACTCATGTAGCTTGAGCTGCTGTTCCATAATAGGGCCGGTAGTGCCGCCCCACAACTTGCCGTTTTCTGGGTTGCGAGAGTAAATCTTGCCGTCTCGCATTAGGCCTTCAGTAAGACGCATGGCCACTGACCAGTTCTCGCCAGCCCGTTTGTTGTAACTAGTGGAGGCGGCAAAGACGGTGGTCAACACGCGCAAGGACTCATCTGTCGCCAGCTCGGGGACAATCTTTGCCCCCAAAGTAAATGCGTCTACGACGTCATCTTCGTACCAAGTAGCGCCACTAATTGGCTGCGACAATTGGTATTCAGCTTCTGCGCTGGCCGAGTCAACCATTTTTACTAAGTCGCCAGGATTGGATGGGTTTAGTGGCTGGCCGTTATTCATGGCTAGTTGAGATTTCTCTAACACAACCCCGACGTCACCAACAGTAAGTATGCCCTTGCTGCCGCTCCCGGTAATCTCTGGTTTAGTTAAGCGCAGCGCAACAGATGGGGCGCGCTCTGCCTGAGATGTGTAAACGCTCAATACAGGGTCGGCTTTAATAACGTCGACAGCTTGCGTTAACTCTTGTATAGGAGAGAATTCGGCAGGGTTAATTACATACATTGGCTTTAGCGCGTCAGGTACCACACCGGCTAATGGGCCGGTGCCCTCCATAATCGCGCGGTCCAACTGCTTCCCGGTTGCGCTTAGTAGGGCCTTGCCGCCACGTAACGCGCCTTTAGCCAAACCGCCAAGGCTTACAAACTCGCCCATCTGCTGCGGCGATGTGGCCTCGCCTTGCATAAAACTTGGCATTGGCACGTTGCTGTTTAGCCAGGCGTTTACACTTTCTGTAGTCCACAAAATTGTTTGGTCTTTCATGCCTGCCAAAAACGCCTCGGCTTTTGATTGATCTCCACCTCGCGTGAAGATTGACGCCACGCCACGGCCAATCATTTCAATATCACCAAACCCGCCAACAGTGCCGGTGACCGCGCCCTTGCCCATACGGGCCACGTCTTGGCCAAAGCGGGTCGCGGCCTCCGCCGAGAGCGGCCCAGGGCCCTCGCCAGCGCCAGGCACCGCCTCCGGCTCCATAGACATCTGCTCCATTGTGGGGGCTGGGAACTCAAAGTCAGTTAGCCGTTTAAGGTACGCCTGTTCGATTGCGCTTGTTGCCATTACTGGGTTACCCCCTCTACAATATTGAGCTGCCGAATAATTTCTCGCAAAATGTTTTCGCGGGTCTTGTTGCCCTTGGCTTTAAGCGTAAGTGCTGGCAGGCTGTCTCTAGTAATTGGCCCGTTAATCCAATCTTGCTTTTGGTAATTATCTATCCTAGCCTGGGCCCCTCTAACCGCCTCGGTGTTTCTTGCGTCGCCCACTTCTTTTTCAAGCGAAAGCAAAATACTTTCTGCCGATATAAACTTTCCGTCGGCATCCGCTTGCGCTTGCAAGCTGGCGGCTCGGGCCCTTAAAACGCCAAGTTGTTTAAACTGAGCGCCTTTGGGGTCTAGTGAAACGGCTACTCCAGGTATAGTCGATATCCCAGCTAACCTAGCTAACCCGGCGTTTAACTTTCTGTCGTTTGCTTTGTCTTGAGATACAAGCGCTTTAAGCAAACTAACAGACTGTTTACCGGACAGACCTGGCACGCGGCTCAGTTGTTCTGGCGTTGTGATTTGCCCGTTGTATATCATTGCCAGCGCATTAAACTCAATCATTGAGTTGCCGTCTTTGTCGGGCTCGTTCAAATCTTTAAGAACGCCAATGGGTACCGCATCTGGGTTTTTCTTGGCGATCTCATTCATCTGCAAAACAAGATCTGGCCTGCGCCCGTCAGTTACCGGCATCGCTATGGCTTGCGTGTACAAGTTAACAAACGATATGACGTCCGCGTCTTTTTGCGCTTCAGCTTTGCGTTGGCTCAATGTGTAGAGGCCGTTGACCTCGGTCATCACGTTTGCAGATATTGCTTTGATCGCCGCGTAATCAGTCGCCCCAAGTATTTGCGCTACCTCTGACATTTTGCCTAAGTCGCCGTCACGTAGTCTTTTGAGAGCCAGGTCTGGGTCGGCCATCATAGCTTCGTCATTAACAATAAACTTAGTCAACACGTTTATTTTTGCAGTGCGCACAGCTGTCTCAAATCGGTCGGCGTACTCTTTGGCCAACTGCCCATTCGCAAGAGTAAGGGCCTTGATGGCCATATTCTTGCGCTCCGCCGTAATAATAGTCTCAATGCTTTGCCTTTGGCCGTCGCCATCAACCCAAAACCCTTGAGAGATTGTCGCCTCCAAGATTCTCTCTGTGTTTGAGAAGTCTATCCGCAGCGCTATTTCATTGCGCTCCTTGTCGCGCTTTAACTCAAACTCGGCGGCTTTTTGCAAGACGGTGTTGCCGGTCGTCGCAATACTAGCGCGCAGCTTCATCGCCGCCTCTGGTGACTGAGTGCCAACTACTTTACTAAACCCGTCAGACAAAGAAGTAATCGCAGCTTGGAAATTAGCCGTTGTTACGCTTTCGTCGCCGGACTCCAAGGCCACAAGCATTTTTGTCAACTGCGACCTAGCCTCGACTTCAAACGTGCTAGAAAGCTGGAACGCCCTAGCCTTCTCCATAGCCCTTTGATAAATAGCACCGCCGCCGCCAGTATTTAAATCAAGCGGCTTAAGGTCGCCATTCACAGCCGCTTGAAGCTGAACGTTTGTAATTGGGTTCTCGGCTGCAAACCTGGTTGCCTGCTCTTCAGCATAAACACCGGCAGTATTAAACAGCGAGCCGCTTAACCGGTCTAGTGTCTGAGCCATCTGCTGGTTTGCTGAGACAGCGCGCTGTATCCCGGTGTAGCTAGGAGCCTGAGCCTGCACGTTTGGCGTGACAGCGCCGGAGATGCCAATCGCCTGCATACGCCCTGATTCCATTCTTGGTAATGTTGCCATTTTTTATACTTTCAAGCAAATGGATTTGTGTACGTCTTGGCAAAATTGAGCAGCCCCTCTTGCCTTGTAACACCGGCCATAGTGCGCCCACCTTTGACAGCAAAGTCACCAGCCAGCTCAAGCTGTTTTGCAGACGTCTCTGCAACGTTTATCGTCACATCGGCCTGCTCCATGCCAGCAAGCAACATAGCTGAGGCGTCCTCAAAGCCGAGAATGTGCGCGGTCAAAGCGTTCAAATCAGAGACGCCAATGTCTCTATACGCAGCCCCGACATTAGCCACTTGCACAGCCCTGGCAGAACCCTCGTTGTACACCACGCCACTTGCGGCAGCCCTTGCGCGAGCCGACGCGTTTGTGCGCTCAAGATCGCGCAGTATCCCGTTGCCAGCCATGACATAGTTCAGCGTGGTTTGCTGCGCCGCCTGCAATTTCCGACCGGCTTGGATCGACGCGTATTTGCGGTCTTGATCAGCACGAATCTGGGCAAGACGCAACGTGTCGGCGGCCTGGACTTGATACAGTCCCTGCTCATAATAAGCGGCGGCCTCTTGGCGTGATGCTGCGGCGTCTGCGTACAGCAGCCCGGTTATGCTAGACGTTGCGTTAATGCCAGACGTAATTGCGGAGCCGACCTGACCAATAGCGTCCCCTACCGTTTTAACTGCATTAAGCGCCCCGGTCCACGTGAAGTTATTAGTTGCAGTAGCCATTGTGTTACCTCCCGCCGCTCACAGCGACTTTGTATTCCAACCCAAGCAACGTCATTTTAAGAGGCAGAACCTGGCTGATTTCAACAAATTGCTCGCGGCTATATCCGAGCACTCCGTTCACGCGCTTAATACCGGTGAACGACGGAACGGGCTCATTCAAAATGTTGCTGCCAAACTTACGAAATGGCAGCTCGTTAGAGTTGATTTGCAAGTGCTGCGTGTCATTGACTATTGCGTTGATCTCAACCACTCGCTTCTTAAAACCCATGCGCGTGCCGCTTTGCAGCTGCATCTCAACGGGCATGGTCTTAACGTAGACATTGAACGGTAAGCCAACTTCGTAGCTGACAGTGCTTGGCCTGTCAAATGTAACGGCCCCGCCGCTGACTGTCTCATTGTTCTGCGGAACGCCGTCGCAAATAACGTTTAATGACGCGCCTTCTTGCGGCAGACTGGTTGCGCCACTTGCTACTCCACCGACAAATCCGCAGTCTGTGTGTAGGTCGTAGTTAAAGAGCTCAACAAAGTAAGAATCGATTTCGTCAAAGGTTCGTTTGACTACGGCGTAAATTTCTGTCACATCAACCTGCACATCCAGAAAACTGCCATCTGTAATAAACTCGCTTGGGGCTGTTATTTGCTGACTGCGCATGACAGAGAACACGGCCATGCTGCCGTCGTTGTCGTTGTTCATCAACAGCAAGTCGCCTTCATCCGTACTGGTTGCGCGTCGCAGAGCCATTCTGGTAGGGGACTTAAGCAAGTGCCCAGCCATCAAAGATATTCGCTGCGTGACGTATGTCAGCTGAGAGTCTGAGAACAAGAACTCATTAAGTGATTTCCCTTCGCGCTGAATGTAGACGGTACCGCTTTCAAGTGACTGAACCCGTGTGCCCAGCTTGCTGCCATTCCGGGAAACGTTCTTAAAGTTAAGAGCCAATGGCGTAATAGGGTCGGTGCCGGACTGCGGCACATAGAACTCACCGCCGGTAGTAAACACCTGCAAGTCTCGACCAGAGATCATGTCAACAATAATGTTGAGCTGACTGGTGTCTAGCGTCGCTTCGACGGCGTCGTCGTCCAAAGATTCGGTCGGCACGAAGTCGTAGAAAATGCCAATCTTGCTGCCCCAGATCGTAGATGGGCGAGCCTTAGACCCGCCAAAATACAAGCGGCCCTCATGGAATACAACAGTGCGCGGCCAGCCTCTCTCTGATGACCACACATTTTCGTACTGACTTTCAATAGACCAGTTGCCAACAGTCCTAGCAGTAGTATCAAAAAATGGATACTCAGTAATAACCCGCACTTCGGTGTCGCTTACAAACTCTAGAATTCTTGCCCGGCCCTGCGGGGAGGCGTTGATGTACTGGTTAACACTTTCCAGCGCAAACGGCACAATCCTGTATGAGTCGGGAGACACAGGCGCGGTGTCCCAAGCCGGAAACACAGTAGCCACTTTTGTTGTGCCGTTGTAGGCTGTTATTTTGCGAGACTTGTCAGACTGTGCGCCCGACGTCATATGCACATACAGGCCCTTAAAAATATTAGTAGTTGAATTAGCAGCGGCCTTGAGAGTGACCGATGTAGTTGTGGCGGCCTGGATGTTACCCGTGTCTGATGTGTACGCAGACGCCGTCAAGGTTATATTACCGCTAACCGCCGACGGAGTTATGGCTGCGGTGGGCTCTATAACTTCTAGGTTAAACGGGTATTTAGGGATACTGTCAAAAGTTAAATTTGTAACTGTCCAGCTTGCATCTGTAGCGCCGCGCACGAGCTTAACCGGTGCCAGGTCTGGATGCACAATAATCATTGTGTCTGCGGACTGGGTCCAGCACATATCATCAACCATGGCCGACGTAACCGATGTAACTAAGTATGGGTTGCCGGTCCCGTTGATGTCTGTAATCTGAACTCCGTCTTTAAAAACGTGCATCCGGTTGTGTGTAAAACACAGCATATAACTGTCTGCGACAGAGAACTCAAACGGCACCAAACGCATACCGTTGCCAGCGCTTTCTGCGCCGCTGTTTGGTAGCGTGCCGATATACTTTAAACCGGGACGGCGACGCAGCCCGCCCTGGGGCTGGATGACTACGTTAGTGGCTTTGGCTAAGGCGTTGTTGTATTGCGATAAATCGACCCTAGCGCGCAAAAGAGGGTCAAGCTCACCAGCGCTAAAGTTGGTTTGAATATCTACAAAACGCGGCATCTTAACCCCGTACAGCAATTAAGCTGTAATCTTCAATTACGCGAGACGGCTGGCTTTGGCCATCAATGTTTGCTGCTGTTCGGAAATATCCTCCCCGACCATTTTGGGCAGTCACGCCTACCGCAATTTGCTGCCAGTATATGGCCTTCTCGCGCTGTTCGGTAATCGGCTCGGCAACGTGCCAAGCAACCATGTACTTTAAAAATTGGATAAAGTATTGAGGCATCGCAAACTCTGCAATGCCATATTGATAGTCTATATAAACAGCTGTTAAGTTAGTCAGTAGCTGGTCGCCCTGAATTTCCCACTCTTTTTGGACCGGGGCCCCTACTGAGCTACTGTTATAAACAGCTCGAGGGTTGGCGAGCTTGTCGCCTGGCAGCTGGTATGCGTACTTCCAAACAGATGTTGGCGCGGTTAATAACTGGGCCAGCTGCACTTTTTTTGTGTTGAAGCTCCACGGGTACATTACCAGGGAAGAGTCTCGAACATCGGGGTAAAGCCGGTCGCAAATACTAGATTCGTCGGTCCCCTCGTTAAAGCTGCTAATTGCTTTTGCTCCGAGCATGAGCAAAGCGTCGGAACAAACAGTTACGCCAGTGTCACCTGAAGCCATATAAACCTCTTATGCAAGAAAGGGCAGCCCTAGAAAACTAGAGGCCGCCCTGTTCACTCGACTAAAAATTAGTCGGTGTCGGTGTTGGCCAACACAGTGCCATCGGATACGTCCACAACGCCAGATGCGTTAGATAAGACGTAGGCCAATGTAGCCACTGCAGTAGAGCCAGTGCTGGTTACGCAGTAGATCAAGTCGCCGACTTCCAATGTGTCAGACAGGTAATTGAAGTAACCCGCTGTGTTCACATCAGCCATTGCGTCAGCAGTCTTGTATGCGTAAATACTCGGCGCGTTACCGCGCTTTGATGCCGCTACAGATGTTAATCCAGTAGTTGAAAAAGCCATGATTCTTTGCTCCTTAAAGATTAAGATTCGCGGCAGGTAATGGAAACGACACCTTCAGCGTCGATGGCTACTGCCCCGGCACTAAACACTTCGTTAACCAACCAGCTGGTCTTCTCTGCAATGTAGTTAATCTCGGTACGCATACCGAGGCCTTCGCCGTAGCCAATGGCGTCACGGTGGAAAGCAAAGCAAGTACGGTCGCTAGAACCGTCGATTGCCAAGCCACCCTCTGTGCGGTCGCCGATGGTGTGGAACTGGAAGCCCAAGAATGTGTTGACTTCACCCTGAACCAACGCTTTTACAGAGTTGAAGTCAGAAGAAGTTACAGCAGTCTCAGACAACAAAGAGGCCAAGCCATTTGCGTGCAAGATAATGTGACGATTGTCCATGGGTACGTTTGAAGCATCCATTAGTCGCTTGGACTCACGGAGCTTGGCAACGTTCATATTGGTAGCAGAGCCACCGATACTGTTAGCCACGGTCAACGATGTGCCAGATGCAGCGAGTGCGTCTAGGATCATTTGATCTTGACGACGGCCCATTGCGGTAGCGACTACTTGAACCAGCTCTTGACGCTCGTCAAAGTTGACTTTGGCTTGGCTGAAGATGTCGCTGTATTCAGCGGCGTTCCAGTCTGTCAATGTCAACGTGACTTGCGAGAAGCCGACGTTAAGTGGTGTTACATCAGTTTGTGCAATACGGGGAGTAGCTACGCCACGGCCCACTTTTGGGAACTTAACAGTTGAACCTTCGACACCACGACGCGCGCGGACAGCACCCACCAATTGGGCTTTGCCTTGGTAGGCTTGCTTAACCTCTGCGTCGAACAGTGTTACAAAGGCGTTTGATAAAGACACGCTCATTTTGTTTACCTCATTCGGTTGTTGATCAGGATTATCGCGCCGGTGAGCCAGTAAACTGGGCCGATTGCTTGCTACTTACGGTAGCCAATCGTCAGCATCTCACTGCGGTCAGGGTCGCTTGCGCGGTAGGCCTTGTAAATAATTGTAATCTAATTTGAATAAATCACAATAGGGTAAAAAAAGCCCCGCCGAAACGGGGAAAAGCAAAGCCTGCAGAGCTTCGCTAGGAGAAATTACTTTTTAGGCGGTTTCTTATTTTTTGCCTTACGCATATTACGCACTGGTAGTTCTCTCATTGGAGTCGCCTTCCCTGTTTTAGTTTGCGAATTGAGCAAATGCTTTTTCGACCTTTGATCGGTATGCCTTATCGGTCTGGTACCTGGGGTCCCCCACCATCTCGTAAAGCTCATCTTTACTTGGAGCCCCATCTACCGGGATAGACTGCGTCGGAATCCGGCCCTCATAGGCAGAGCGCATTTTCTGCAGGGCATTTAACCCCTTGGCGGTCCCACCCATAATCTTGTACTCTTCGAAATCTTCGTTCGACCACACGCCTTTGTTGACAAAGCTCCGACCCCAGTCCGCCATGCTGTTAACAACAGCCTGGGCGTTAGGCCCCAACTTCTTCATCTCGGCGGCGGCGTCCATTGGAGGGGGCGCCATTTGCTGTGATATGTCTTGGAATTGAGAGGCCATCTCGTTAAAGGCGGCCTGGCTGACGCCGTACTTTTGCGCCCAGCCAAGGTAAGCGGACGCCAGCGGGTCCTCCCCAATGTTCTCTGTTTTAAAAACACTCGTGTCGTATTTGCCATCGGGCGGCGCTTTGTGTGCGCCCTGGCTCACCATCTTGCGCATATCGGCCCAGCTCTTGGCCATGCCCTCATAGTTGGCTTGGCCGTCCTCGGCGTTCCAGAAATTTTCTGGCATCCACTCTGGACGGTCAACTGGAGCGCCTGGTATTTTCCCGGGCTCTGTATTGTCTGCCGCTTGATGGGTGATCTCAGACTTTTGGGGGCTGTCTTGGGCTTGTGTGTTTTCGTCTTTAACGGTCACGTTGTCCAATAGGCCGCTTTCTACGGGTTGGTCGTTTGTGTCGCTCATATCTTCCTTGCTTGGTTAATCCGCGCCTCGATATCACGAATCACGTTTCTTTGCCCTTCAGCAAAAAATGCGTGAGACGGGTCTGTGCCTGGCACGGCGATTGGCACATCTACATAGACGCTATGCAGCCACTCAAGAATCTTCTTGCCGTCGCCGCCGCCAAATACGCGTAGGCATAGTCTGGCTGTGTCTTCGCGTTGTTGGCTAACATCATGGTTAACTGGGGCCTCCGGCTCCTCTAAGTCATCCCAGCCAGCCATTATGCGACCCCAGGTGGTGGTGGCATAGCCTGTCCAGATTGCTGCATAGCCATCTGCGCTTGCATGGCCAAGGCCTGCTGATCTTGCTGTTGCTGGATCATAAATGCACGCTCGGCTGGGTCATTGCGCAGTGACTGCGGAACGCCTAGCTTGTCTCCCAGGTAGTCGATCATTTCGCCGTACTTAACAGCGGTGGCGCCTTCCGGTCCAAGCTCCTTAACTAGCTGAGAGAATTGAATCGCGGCGTTGATCTCGTCCATCGCCTGGGCGTTTGCTAGGGGTGATACGGCGGAGACTTTGACCTCCAACCCGTTGACCTGCAATGGCAGATCAATTGTTCCACGCTCGTCCATAACCTGGAGAATCTTAGACACCAGCGGAATCATTGTCTCATTGATCAAACGGCCAAAGGCGGAGCCCAGGTTTTGAGAGAGCTCTTTCATGCGCTCGATAATCTCTGTAGCAGAGCGAGCGCTCATATTCTCTGGCGGCAACGATTCATCAAGCAGGTATCGTTTTACCGACGCGCGCATATCATTGATTACCAATTGCGTGATGTTGAAATCTCCAGAGCGCGGAAGCGCTTGCAGCGCAGGGCCTTGTGGCCCACCGTTGCGGGCTACTGGGATAATCGCTCCGGGTACAATCCTTACGGTGTTTGGATTCAAGACCCCGTCATCGGCTGCGGTGTAGACACCAGCAACAGCCAAACTAGCGTTTTTAAGCAACAGCTCAATTGTTTTGTTTAGGGTTTTAATGTCTGGAAGCGCTGTCATTAGCGGACCGCGACCATAGATTTCTCCGGCCACTTTCATGTAGCGGCTAATAACCCACGGGCTGTATGTCTGGCGTCGGTAGACGATCTCTTCTTTAGACACATTGTCAATAACGTGGTAGCAGTAGTCGCCACGCTGGTGGTCGTAAATTGTAGCCTCAAGCAGCTCAACGTCGTTTTCTGGCTTCTGCTCAATACGGCGGCTTATTTCAGCAGACAACTTTGCATCTGGCCACTGTCGCTCGATAGTCTCGCCCTTCATTCTGATCTTGCGGTAGACATTGTCTACCTGGCCATTGGCCCCCTCTTCGTATGTAACCAAGAACAACGGCACGGGAATAAAGTTAATAGGACTTACGTCATCGCCAGGCTGCACCATCATGCAAGCGGTGCCGACAGCAAGGTCGAGCAAGAACTCACCCATTGCAATGTCAAAGTTAGACTGCCGGAGCACAGCAAACATTTTGTCGTTGTAAAGGTCCAGTATCGAGTTAGCTTGAGCCCTGCGCTCAACGGGTATATCCATACCAGGCTCGAGCTTGCACCATTGGCGCTGTGGAGGGAAGACAGCAGATTGCAAACGGTTGGCAAATCGCTGGGTAGAGTTAATCGCCGTAGAGTCAAAGACCCTCTGCATCTTCTTTGATCCAGTGCTTCCACCCTCCCAAACGCCATATAGCTGGCGCTGCGGAAGCGCAAACTCATACGCGTCCTGGTAGATTTGCTGGAACTCATCCTTCTTTGTCTGGGCGGTTTTCTGACGCTTAATGATGTCGTCGGGCGATAACCGTTTGCCGCCTGTGGTTTCTTTAGAGTATTCCATTACATTCCACCTAATTTTGTTGCGCCGCCAAGGGCTCCTGGGATACCGCCCAAACTAATTGATTCACCAAGGCCTTGTACGCCTTGGTCTAATGTATCGCTAATACCCATGATTGATCTTGATGTTGCGGACTTCACCGCGCGTGTTCTTGATGACACGCGCTCGGCAGCCTCTCGTTTAAAGCCACTCATCTCACTTGTAAACGCTTCGGTAGACGCGACCTGGAGAGCTTCGGTTTCTTTTATTTGAGTCTGAAAGGCGGCTTGTTGCACGGCAAACGCGCGCTCTTGGCCGGCCATTTGTTCTTTTAACGAGGCCTGGTCGGCTTGGTATTGCGCTTGTGCCGCCTGCGCTTGGCGCTGCTGCTCGGCCATTGTTGCGGCAATTGAAGACCTAGCACTCTCAAACTCTGCCGACTGCCTGGTCTGTGTAGCGAGAAGCTCGGCGTTTGACCTATCGATCTCGCTTTGCAATTCTTTGTCTAAGCGCGCCTGCTCGGCGATAAATTCATTTTCGGCTTGGGCCTGGGTATCGGTGTACAGCTTGTCTAATCTTAGCTGCTCATCTCTAGCCGAGGCCACATCTGCGGCCTCTTGCTCCGCAATACGGGCCTCATAATTAGCGAGTTCTTGTTCGGTCATTAGATGCTTCGTGTAACGTCACCATAACCCGGCACTAACCCAGCCTCTGGGTTTAAGCGGGCCTCTGACAACAAAGATCGGCGACCAGACCGACGCGACGCCGTAAGTCTCGCCGACTCACGCTGCGCAGTTGTGCGGCGCTCTTCCTCAAGCACTTTTGCTTGGGCGGCTTGCTGCTCTAGCATCAATGTTTTTTGCTCTGCATATTGCTCTTGCTGTTGTGCGAGCTGCGCTTTTGCCGTCTCCGCAGCTTGCGCTTGCTGCGTAGAGAGGTTGGTCATCAAAGCTCTTTGCTCGGCGGCTGATAACTGCATTTGCTGCAGCTCGTTTGCCGACGCAGTTTGCTGGGCCAATAGACTCGCGGAGTTGTTAGACTTTTGCTCTGACAGACGCTGCATCTCGGCTTCGGCGGCTGCCTGAGAAGTCGCCGCCGTCTGATCTCTTAAGAGCTTCGACTGATCGGCTGATGCCGTTCTGTTTTTCTCTGCTTGAGTCATAGATGCCTCACGCGCTAAACGAGCAGTCTCTGTCGCTGTATCGCGCGCTTTTTGCGCGTCGGCGGCGGCTTGTGTTCTGGCCGCAGCCGCTTCAGATCGAGCGGTGTCCGCAGATGCCGCCGCTTGCTTGCGAGTTTTTATGGACTCAGAAACACTGACAACAGCTGCCGTCGCTGCAATGTATGGTAGTGCTGCACCCATTTTAAACTCCTAAATACTTGGTGTGGACCCGCTCAGTTTCCTGGTGACCCATGTGATTAAATAAATTACTAATGTCTTTGCACACTGGCACGCCGGTAAACATTCTCTGGCACCCACGCTTGCGCAGCATTTCTTCAGCGTACTTAAACATATTTAACGCAATGCGGCCTCTTCTGTAGTCCGGGTGAATAAAGTACAAATCAACGTAACCACTCAAACTACTCTTGTAGTGCAAGTGCTCTCTAACAATCGTTACATGGTACCCAATCAAAACACCGTCGTGCCGGGCCGCAACAATTTGCAAGCTACCTTGCTGCTCAAGATCAACATAGCGGTCAACGCTTGGGTCAAGAAGAACGTCCTCTTTATCCCGCGCGATCTCTTGCCAATGCAAAGACCACATCTTGCCCATCTCTGCCACGCATTGCTCAATGGTTTCCACAGAATAAGTCGCTGCCATTTTGTGTGATTTTATTAGTAAATTATTGGAAGTAAACAAGCGGATATCTGTTTGATATCACCCGAATATATCAAAGTCAGTATTTGCCATAGTCTGCAGTGGCTGACGCCCGCCAAGCTGTGGGGTTTTAGTCATGCGGTTGTACTCACCGCCGCCTAGCATTAGATATCCGTACGAATCTCCGATGTGTGAGTGCTCGTTCTTGTTTGGCGCGTCTCGAAACCGCTCTTGCCCAGCCCCAACCGCAATGCGCTTAAAGTGATATCCGCCGCCCAGCGCTTTACGCAGTAGTTTGCACTCACGGTTAATCATCAACCCAGGCTTGCCGTTGATTAGCCTAGACATCGGGGCAGCCGCAGCCTCACGCCGGACCTTAAAATCGTTTGACGCGGTAGGTTGCGCCCGGAGACCCAGAGTTCGCAAGAACTCAAACGCAGTCACCTCGTAGATAGCGTCTCTGGCCTGGCCAGCCGGGTCACCCCAGACGTATACCTGGTGATTCGGGTAGCGGGTGTTTAACTCTGTTAGTAATTGTGTGCCAAAACGCTCTAGACCCATGTCGGTGGTCACGATTTCAGCGTGGATGACCCACTGGCCGGAGGGCAGCCGCTGGCCGATGGTGGCCGCAGGCGTCAGACCAAAGTCAAGACCGATCTGAATGGCGACAGTAGGGTCGACAATAGTGTCGCCGGACATAATCGAGTCGTCATATTCCGGCCAGACAGACCTCCCCTCTTGGACGTAGGTGTATTCGCCCTTGGCGTAGCAGCGTATCCAGTCTAGGGTTTTCCCTAGCAGCATCTGTGGGTAGTAACCAGGAGGCAGGTTGCCCAGATTCTCCGCTTTGGGGTTAATCTTCCACCACTTGCCAGCCGAAAAGATGTGGTCGTTGGCCTCCGGCATCTCCGGTAGATCGTCAACGTCTACCGACACTATGCCACCGGGCTGCTTCCAAAACTTCCAGGCGTACTTGCCGGTCATCTTCTCTTTCTCCGCCATCCGGTGCCACCAGTGGTCGTCGTCCATCGGGTTGCTGTCCATCCAAATGCCGTGCCAAGTAGCGCCGCCGTCCCGCTTAGTCGGGTATCGGCCAACCCGGTGGGTCAACCCATCGATCACCGCCTTGGGCAACTCGCGCGCCTCGTTGACCCAGGCACCGGTCAGCTCCAAAGACAGCAGCTTGCGCACATCTTTAGGCTGATCAAGGGCCAAAAAGATCACCTCGCAGTCGATGCCAGACGCGTCGCCCCTGGCGGGCAACCGAATATGGTGCGTAATGGGTGGTGTCCACATCATCGGCCCAAACGTGGCCTCGGGGAACAGGTCCAACCAGGTCTTAATCGTCGTGGTCTTCAGCATAGGGTAGCTGTTCCGCACAATTGCCCACCTGGTGTATCGGATGCCGTCCACGGGGGATGGCTTTTGCTCCACCGCCTTCTTCATAATCTTGGCCGCGCAAGCGTAAGACTTGCCAGAACCCACCGGGCCCATCAAGCCCTGCACAAACGCATCAGATTGAAAGTAATCGTACACCACGGGGCTAGACCTGAAGTCCAGGTTTAAACCCTCAGATGGTATTTCTCTTTGACTCTGCTCTTTAGTCTTGGTCATTAGCTACTTTCTTTGTCTTCAGGGCCAATATCGATCACATCGCCGCGCCCGCTTGAGGTATCCGGCGCGTGTACGTTAATGCCAATCACAGACGGCTTGTCCGACTCCTCCGGCGTGTCCAGCAAACCGCTCGCTTTGGCCAAGATGCGCAGCACCCCCACCTTGTCGTACAGCTCCAGGTCCAGCGTGCTGTTCCCGTCCCGGTCAACCCGCACCTTAATGCTCTTGATCGACGTCAAGGCGTGCTCCGGTATCTGATTGCTGGGCTTTACCTTGACGTTGCCGTCCTCGCCCCAAGTCATTATGTCTGTGATCTTCGTGTTAGCCATGCAAAGCAGCGCATAGCTGACAGCCTCTCGGTTGCCAGCCAGCGTCGCCGAGCGCTCCAGACGACGCTCAATCGAGCGCGTCCCACCCCAGCCTGCCACACTGGGAATTTGTCGGGGCGTTCTCTTCGTTGCCATCAATAGCAGTTGGTGTTGCAGTTGCCGTAATAGCAGCAAGTTGTACAGGATATGTATTTACCGTTGACGTTGTAGGTGTGAGTACTGCAAGCAGCAAACACCGACGTATTAGCCGCCAAAACTAAAATAAAAGCAATTAGGTTTCTCATCTCTGTGTCTCCTTAAAAAGGGATGTCGTCGTCAAGATCGGGAGCCGCCGGAGTAATCGGGGCTGACCTGGGCTCGTTGTACGAGCTCGGCTGGTTGCTGCGGCCAGCTTGAACCACCAAATCACCAACAGATAGGCTAATCCACTTTTCGCCAGAGCTGGTCACCTTGGTCCAAGCCGATACCCAACGCACCTCACCGCCGGGCAACATGATCTTGCCTTTAAGGTTCGGGTGGTTGTCCGTAGTCTTTTTATCATTCTTAAACAGCGAGCCGCTGCCTGGTCTCATCTCATAAGCCATAGTTTTCTCCTTTGGGCTAGTCTACAAATCCAACGAAATGTTGGGGAAAAATTGAGCGAGGTCCCCCCTACGCTACGGGCAGGGGGGGGAGGGGAAGGGTGTTTTTTTATACAGGGGCGACACCCGGCCAGCTGCTGGGCGCGCATCGTCCACAATAGTACGGTTCAGCCCCTTGGCGCTAGGATATTGCCAGGCTTTCGCCTGCCGGGTATCGGTGTCCAAATCCCATATGAGCGTTTGGGTTCTGTACACCAACCGACTACAGGCTTTACAAGCGATTGCAGCATTAGGTTGGTATGGTTGCATACCATTGCCTACGATCGTTGCGTGTGCGGCCTCCTGACGCGTCCTAGAGGCATTCATGGTTTGGCATCCCGGTGCAGTTGCAGGATGCTGTCTGCCATCACGCGTGCGCTTGGCGTCAACCCCTCGGCCTTGAACAGCTCCTCGAGTGTTTCGTACGCTTGTGCAATTTCACTGTCTTTCATTCCGTTTTCTTTTAATCTTTTTATTTCGGTTGTGCTTAACTGTCTATAAGTATCTATGTTCTTGTAGTTCGGTACAACCTCCAGGTTGTGATTTTGTATACTCAAAGTTGTTAATGGAGGCTCTTTTACAACCTCATGGTTGTTAATGTGTTCCTTAGTTATACCCGGCTTATCCACAGCTGGCTTTTTCATCTTTGCTTTCATCTCTCGCACTAACCTTGTCTCTGTCTTTGGCATGTTGTACTCCTTTGGTTGACTAACTCTGCTCGACACGAGCGCGTTCCTGACCAGCCTAGCAATGCGAGCTTGGCCCTCGGTGTCTGGCTGCTCGTTTGCGGCCCTGGCGGCTCTCTCTTGCTCGTCTCTAATGGCCGGTGGCCTGGTGTCTTCTTTTGGCCCGTTGGTCAGCGTGATGGCCTCCTCGCCTGTGATGCTTGGGTCGTAGATAACCCGTAGGGTATCTGTACGCTTACCTCTGAAACCCCTGCGCATGACCTCCAAGTAACCTAACTCCTTAAGCTGCTTGTACTGCTTGGCCAGCGCCTGCTGGCTGATGCCCAGCTCGGACGATAGCCTGGTCTGGCCCACCCATGTGACGCCTGCCTTGTTGCAGTAGCTGCACAGCGCGGCCAAAGCCTGCAGCCCACCGTGAGTCAGCTGCTTATCAAACACAGCCCTAATTGGGACCACAGCGACCGTGCGACGGTCTGGCGGCGCGTCCTTCTGCTCGATCTTGGGCCGCTTGGGCAGCTCAAACTGGATCACTTCAGCTGGTGCGTTCATTTGCTTACCAACCATAGAGCCCGCACTCCTCTCTTGAGATTGTCTGCTGCGTGCTTGCCCCGGCGGTGCTCAACGCCCATGATGTAGTCGCGCCTGGAAATCTGAGGCGTGCTCTTGCGTCGTCGGTTGACCACCAGAGGCAGCTTCTCCAGCACCCACTTCGCTTCGGTGTGTGCGCGCCAGGCCTCGCTGTAGTTGCTGACCTGAGAGCCGTCTGGCAACGTGACCAGCTTGGCTCCCTTGTGAACCTGGCCGCAGGCTGCACACGCGAGATCACTTGTTCCAGTTGCCGATGTGCTCATCTGCCTTCTCCCATCCAAGCATCAACGCGGCCACAACAAAGTAGGCGACCATGCCCAGCCCCACAATTGGGAGCATTGAGTAGTACAGGGCTTTACCCACCGCGCGCTTCACAGCGCGGCCTGCTTGTTGTCAACCAGGACAATCTCTAGATTGCCTCTTGCAATGTCGAGGCCAAGAATGGCCCCCGAGTACGCCATGCCCGCGACAAAGCTGCACAGCAGTACCGCGCCAAAAAACTTACCCCATTCGTAAGCGCTGAGGTCAAACAGTGCCGCCATGTCTAAGTGTTTCGAAAATGGGTCTGGCATAGATGGGATTTCAATGTGTATTGGTGCCGCGCTGGCATCCATTACTCTGCGCACCGTCTTGTCGGTGCCAGCTAGTTGGGCTTCTAATGTCATGTGGTTTTCTCCTGCTTAAAAAGCGGTGCCCACTTAGTCCTGGGTTCAGCCGCGTGCTGCACATAGAAATGGATCAAGTGATCAAACAACTGCACGTATGTCATACGCACTCCCGTTCTCTGTTGAATAAAGTCTCGGATTTTGTCAATGTCCTGGTTGACCTCAATTGTTATTCTTTTTGCCACTTAGTTTCTCCATTTTGAATCTAGCCCCGCCGTGCTCGGCAGCCTCAACCCTCTCTACAGTTGTGAACTTGTGCAGGTTCCCACACTCCAGTGTTCTGCGCCTGGTGTTGTCTTGCCGGGTGCGAGTCTCTAAGACAGTTGACCAGGCTTTGCATAAAGGGCAATTCATTTCTTTCTCCTGTGATATCTATAAAAAACGTGAAACCCAATTACTTCAGTCATTTTCAACCTGCTTGCCCACTTTGGGTAGACAGCTATGGTGTGATAGTGAGTTGCTTGTCTCGTGTTGTCCTTCAATCGCCCCGCCATTGCCTTGGCCACTACTCGCTGCACCTTCTGTGTGTACGCCACCAGCTTTGGGTTTCTAGCTCTGTAATCGTTAGCCCAGCTAAACTGTTTACTTTGATAAACCACGCGGCAGATAGAATTCGGCCAGCGCTTGCTAGCGACCCTGTTCAAGACCACCGAGGCCACAGCTCTGATGCCAGCCAGACTTTCGCCACGTGCCTCGTAGTGCAGATTATCAGCCAAGCACTTAGCTTGTTTAGAGTAAGGCACAGCCAATGCCGATGTTGGTAGCATCAACAAAGCCAGTAGTAACTTAAACACTGCCTCTTGCACGTACGCCGTCGGCGCACCAAGTCGCCAGCACATCCTCGCCATCGTATTCGGTGTCAAGGTCATCACACACCTTTGCACACGCCTCTCGTTCTGCCTCAATCTCTCTCTGCATATACTCAA
>Ga0222644_1000144_pt1 | contig 33592 bp, 25 predicted proteins | sample AntAcemetagen291_FD_179800 | JGI IMG/M metagenome (GOLD analysis project Ga0222644, IMG submission 179800) | Saline water microbial communities from Ace Lake, Antarctica - #291 | ecosystem: Environmental > Aquatic > Non-marine Saline and Alkaline > Saline | place: Antarctica: Ace Lake...
TTTTCACCACCTTTTTAGTATTCTTTATTTCCGTTCAGATTATTGTCCTAGCCGGCAATTTTGAAACCCTATTTATAGGTTGGGAAATCTTAGGGGTGTCTTCTTTTTTGCTGATCGCTTATTACCGCCATCGCTATTTACCAGTGCGCAACGGATTGAAAGTTTTTTCCATCTACAGAATTGCAGATGTTGGTATTTTAATAACCATGTGGTTAAGTCATCATCTATGGCACGAAAACATCACTTTTGAGCAGTTAAACAACTCTCAGTTGGTGTCAGAACATCTGGTTTCTCACCCTTGGATAAGTATCATTATATCTCTAGCCATTCTTCTATCAGCGAGTGTGAAATCTGCACAATTTCCATTTTCCTCTTGGTTGCCTAGAGCTATGGAAGGCCCTACTCCTTCTAGTGCTATTTTTTATGGTTCGATTGCCGCTCATATTGGTGTGTTCCTACTATTGCGTACCGCAGCTTTTTGGCAACAGCTAGTTGTCATTAGGCTTATAGTCATCGCATTGGGAATTATAACAGCTATAGTGGCGACCATTTCTTCCAGAGTGCAGTATTCTGCTAAGGCTCAAATAGCCTATTCGTCAGTAGCTCAAATAGGAATTATTTTTGTAGAGGTAGCTCTAGGACTTGAAAATATTGCGTTGATTCATTTGGTAAGCAATGCCTTTTTAAGGAGTTACCAATTATTAATAAGCCCATCCATGGTGGCCTATTACATCAGAGAGCAATTCTATCAATTTATACCTTATAAAGAAAAACCTAAAAGTGGATGGCTGAAAAAGTACGAAGCTACCCTCTATCTCATAGGATTAAATGAATGGAAACTGGATCAATTACTTTACAAGGTGTTTTGGAATCCTGTAAAACGCATCGGAAATCCATTAACCCGTTTTGAACCAAAACCTGCCGTCCATGTGGTACTTGCCATGCTTCCTATCCCCCTCTTTTTTCTGAGCTTCTTTATCCATTTGTCAGAAACATTACATCGGCTGATACCTATTGTTATTGCAGGGGTTGCTCTTTTTCTAGTGATTCGCACCTTTTCAGAACGCAAGAATCCATTGCTGGCTTGGGTCATGTTATCCTTCAGTCACTTGTGGGTATTACTAGCGATCACCTTTAACGATAGGTTCCATATTTGGGATGCTGTCTTCTATTTATCTGGGGTTATAGTTGCTGGAATTGCCGGTTTTATACTCCTCAACAACCTTTCTAAAAAAGAAACATTTGATCTAAATAACTTTTATGGATTGGCCTTAGGTCAAAAAAATACGGCCCTTTGGTATCTATTGTGTTCCTTAGGGTTGATGGGCTTTCCAGTGACGACCACTTTTTTAGGAGAAGACTTGTTGTTCACTCATATTGAAGAAAACCAATTCCTTTTGGCAGCTTTGATTTCTTTCACTTTTATACTCACCGGCATCAGTTTAATGCGCATGTATGCTCGTATTTTTTTGGGGCCTGCAAGGAGTACAGAAACTCCAATGGCCAGAAGATCCTCCTAGATTCCTACTAAAAACATTTTAAAACTTTAATTCAAAATAAATGAAAACAACTATTAAAAAATATATTCCTGCTGATGGATTTGCAGGATTAAAAGAAAATTTTAAGGCAGATGCCATTTCAGGATTTATAGTGTTCCTGCTGGCCTTACCATTGAGCTTAGGAATTGCTAAAGCCTCAGAATTCCCTCCTATTATGGGACTTATAACCGCTATTATTGGCGGCTTATTTGTGAGCTTCTTTATGGGATCCCGCTTATCTATAAAAGGTCCAGCGGCTGGCCTTATTGTCATTGTTGCAGGAGCGGTTGCAGATTTTGGTCACGGAGACCCCATATTGGGTTGGAAACTGGCACTAGGTGCTATGGTTGTTGCAGGATTAGTTCAAATAGTATTAGGTCTTTTAAAGTTGGGGAAACTCGCCGATTTCTTTCCGCTTTCTGCCATACACGGGATGCTTGCTGCAATTGGGATTATCATTATCGTAAAGCAGTTGCCTGTCCTGTTAAATGACAACCCCATACTTTCTAAAGGAATGGGTCCTTTTGAACTGCTGTGGAATATTCCAAACTTCATAAAAAACCTGGATCCAAAAGCATCAATTATAGGAGTGATAAGCTTACTAATTATGCTGTTGTGGCCACTGATTAAAAATAAAACACTAAAGATGATCCCTGCGGCATTATTAGTACTTGTTTTTGCGATCCCTGCAGAACTCTATATGGACTTTGCCAATACAGAACCTTCCTATGCTTTATTGGAGGTGGGAAGTCTTATTGACAACTTGAATATCAATGCCAGTTTTGACGGGATATCCCAAACAGGAACCTTTATAAAGTATGTTGTCATGTTTGCACTGGTGGGAACTTTAGAATCCTTACTCACTGTAAAAGCAGTAGATATGCTGGACCCTTATAAGCGTAAGTCCAATATGAACAAAGACCTCATCGCTACGGGTATAGGAAACACTATTGCCGCTTTTCTTGGTGGTTTCCCAATGATTTCTGAAGTAGCACGTAGCTCAGCAAACGTTGCAAATGGCGCTAAAACAAGATGGGCCAACTTCTTTCACGGTTTTTTTATTTTAGTATTCCTTTTACTAGCAGCTCCAGTTTTAGAAATGATTCCTAATTCTGCATTAGCAGCAATGTTGGTTGCCGTAGGAATTAAATTAACCCATCCCAGAGAGTTCAAGCATATTTTTAAAATAGGAAAAGAGCAATTGGCCATTTTTGTAGTCACTATAGTCGTGACCTTAGGTGAAGATTTATTGATAGGAATTTTAGCAGGAATGCTGCTAAAAATAGTGATCCATATGTTTAACGGAACTCCTATTTCCTCTTTCTTTAAGGCGCCTACACTAGTCTCTAGATTAGGAGATAAATACGTAGTTGAAATAGATAAAGCAGCTGTTTTTACCAACTATATAGGCATCAAAAGGGACTTAGAAGATATTCCACAGGGGCTAGAAATCACCATTGATTTACATAAAACAAATCTTGTAGACCATTCTGTGACGGAAAATCTAGAATATTTTAAAAACGAATATGAGTCCAATGGCGGCAGGGTACTTTTTAAAGGACTAGAACATCACAAAGCAATGTCTGACCATCCATTTGCTGCGAGAAAAAAACAAACTACTCTTTAGTCTCTGGTCAGAAATACAGCAAAATTAAAAAGTTTCTTTTTAAGACCAGTCACTGTATAATTAAATCTTAAAAGCTGTGGTTTCCCATGGGCTCAGCACAGCTTTTTTTTAAATTTTTTATGAAGAATTATATCAAAATAATGGTGCTTTTATGTGCCGTACATATGTCAAATGCACAAGAGCAAAACCGGAGTCATTCCAGTTCTTGGAATAGCTTTATACCCACAGTAAGAATTGACAACTCCTTTTATGTCACGTCAGAATTTCATTTTAGACGGACTCATTTTTTACAAGATTGGGAACAATTTATCGCGAGACCTGCTATCCACTTTAAGAAGAATGAAACCTATGATTTTGCCTTAGGGTATAGCTATATTAGAAATTATGCCTTTTCAGACTTTACGATTCCAATAAACGCAAACGAACACAACTTGTGGCAGCAGGTGCAGTTAAATCACGTACAAGAGAAAATTAAATTCAAGCACCGCTTTAGATTAGAAGAACGTTTTATCGATAAAATAGCCACCGATATTACCGGGAATTCTGATACTGATGGAACCACTTACAACCATAGGTTTCGATACCGATTTACCTTAACCAGACCCATCCTAAAGATTAGTGATACCAAAAGTATTTCTATAGAGCTATTTGATGAGTTATTTATCAATTTAGAGGAAGGAACTAGGCCTAAATCATTTAACCAGAACTGGATTTATGCTGGCTTGGGATATCCCATCACCTCAAAAATAGGACTGGGTATCGGATACCATAACATAGGTTTAAAAGGTGGCACGCATACTTTTATCACCAATCATATTGTACAGACCACCTTTACCTATGTGATGAATTAAAAATTTAGTTTGTTTTGTTTTGTTTTGTTTTGTTTTGTTTTGGGAGGTAAAACGATGAGTTTTACCTCCTTTTTTAACCTATCTAAAAGACCATATATGCTAAAGATTACCAGCTCGTTGGTTTACAAGCGGTTCTATTTTCCAACTACCGCCACTGGATAACATCAAAAGGTTAGCTCACTCCTTGACTTTTTTAAATACCGGAATATATATGGTTGTTTCGCTTTCGCGAAAGCGGAAAAATCACTTTAATCATGCTTTTAACAATCCTTATATAGAGGAATAAATCTACCCGCTGTCATCTCTATACACAGCCAAAAGCGACTGTGGCACTGGAGAATACACTTTTTAAATCCTAATACCCGACGCAGTACTTTAGCAGTATGCGATTTCAGGAATAAAAAAGTCAAGTCGCTAGCCTTAAGAAAGCGATCGGTTTAAAAAGAAGTCCTTTAGACGTCGCTGAATTATCTTCTCGAGCATGGCGCAGTCTTTACAACCCGCAAGGAAAAACAGCACCAAAACTAATAAAATTAGGGGCTTCTGTATTTAAAAAATATAAGGTTTAACTCTTAAAACAGCCACAATACAGCAGCCTATTTTGTCCCATTACAGCCGCAATCATCCTTAGTTTTAACCTCCTAAAAACCTTTTGTTTACATAAAAATACAGCTGTATTACATCTCCTAAAAGCCATAAAAGAGTCCGCTAAAATGGATGAAATAATACATCAATTGTTACCGTAAAACAAGCTAAATTCGTTTCCACTATCCCCTTAGCATTTTCTGATGACTCCAACAGCATTTCAAATAAAAATAGCCGCTAAAGCAAAGAACTTTTTCAAGTATTTGAGAACGCACCCATTCATTTCATTTGGTTATTTAGTACTTGCAGGCTTTGCTTTTATAGGAATTCTATTTCTAAGTACTTATGCAGGACTATTCGGTCCTGTGCCTAATGAGCGGGAACTGGCCAAGTTAGAAAACCCAGTGACCTCCACTGTTTATGGAAGTGATAAAAAACCAATCGCTTATTTCTATCTTCAAAACCGCAGTAACATTGATTCCTTAGAGTTGAATCCGTATTTAATAAAGGCTTTAGTAGCTACTGAAGATGTGCGGTTTTACGAACATTCTGGTATTGATTATAGGAGTTATGCCCGAGTTTTTGTAAAATCTATTTTAATGCAACAAGGAAAAGGTGGCGGCAGTACCATTACCCAGCAAATTGCCAAAAATATTTTTGGACGCAAAGAAATGTGGCTTTTGAGTACTCCTATCAATAAAATGCGGGAACTTATTATTGCCAAACGCTTGGAGAATATTTATACAAAAGAAGAATTGTTGTTGCTGTATTTTAATACGGTGTCATTTGGGGAGAACCTTTATGGAATCGAGAAATCTTCACAAAGATTTTTTAGTAAGAAGCCCGCAAAATTAAATCTGTCAGAGTGCGCCACACTGGTAGGAGTCCTTAAAGCACCTACTTATTACAACCCGCGTAAAAATCCTATAAACTCGACAAACCGCAGGAATGTGGTACTGGCACAGATGGTAAAAAATAAGGCCATTACTCCAGAAGAAGCTGATGCTGCCAAAACAGAACTGGCTCTAAAATACAGTCCCGCACAAAAAAACTCTTCGCTTTCTGGATATTACAAAGATTACGTCAGAGCAGAATTTTACTCTTGGGCAGCAGATCATCCTGCTCCTAATGGAGAAATTTATGATCTAGAATTAGACGGTTTACAGGTTTACACTACGCTGCAACCTAATATTCAAAAATATGCAGAGCAATCCATGGAACGACAAATGCTCAGGTTGCAAAACTTGATGGATAAGAACTGGACCAGTAAAACCACTGAAGGTGGAAAGCAAGTCTTTATGTCAAACCTGATGTCCATTCAGCCAATTGTCAAAAAAATGCTTGCCGAAGGAAAAACAGAAAACGAAATCAACCAATACCTTCAAAAAACAAAAACGAGAAAATACTGGGAAATAGGAAAAGGATTTGAACCGCGACAGCAGACTGTAGAAGACAGTATTATCAGTTCGTTAGTACGTTTACACACGGGTATTCTCGCCATAAACAGCCGCAGTGGCGCCATTATGGGATATCTAGGCGGTATTGATTACGGTTTTTCTCAAATCGACAATATAAAAGGCAAAAATCAAGTAGGCTCTACCTTTAAACCTATCACCTACCTCACAGCGCTAGAACAAGGTGTTGATCCCTGTGATTATTACGATAATTCTCTACATACGTATCGCAACTATGAAGACTGGCAGCCTAAAAACAGTACTGGCCGTTATGGCGGCAGCTATAGTTTACATGGTGCGCTTACGAACAGTGTGAATACGGTTTCGGCAGCTTTACAATTGCAAGTAGGTGTTTCCCAAACGATCAAAAAAGCGAGGAAGATGGGAATCACATCTGATATTCCAGAAGTTCCTTCGATAGTATTAGGAACAGCCTCTATAAGCTTGATGGAAATGGTAACGGCTTACGCCAGCATCTCTAACGGTGGCCGTCTGGTAAAGCCCTACATGATTCAAAAAATAACCGATCAAAAAGGAACTGTTTTATTCCAAGCGACCCCTAAATATGAAGGCAACGTAGCCAGCGCAAAAAACATCAAAAAACTCCAGCAAATGATGGGTGACGTATTGACACAAGGAACCGGTGCTGGATTTAGTAATTACGGCATTCCTTATAATATTATAGGGAAAACAGGTACCACACAAAATAATAGCGACGGTTGGTTTATAGCTTGCTCACCAGAGATGGTTATAGGCTCTTGGGTAGGTACTCGTGATAAACGGGTTCATTTTGAAAGTACGTATTTGGGCAGTGGTGCCAGTACCGCTATGCCTTTGGTCGCTTCTATATTTAAAGGTGTAAGCAGTTGGAAAAGGCCTTTTTTAACCAATTTTGAGTACGGTACCTCCTACTTCCCTTGTCCAGACTACAGCGAGATCAACGCGATGGAATCTACTCCGTATTATAAAAATGACAGCACGTACCTAGAAAGTTTAAGAATCAAAGATTCCCTATTAGCACATTCAGTACTAGAAATAGCACCTGTTTTAATGGATAGCCTTGCGGTCCCATTGCCTAGCGTTGAAGCTGCTAAGGAGTTGTGAACGACTTTCTAAAAATTGTACCGCCGGATACCTTATGAGCTATTTCCTTAAATTGAATAGTAGTTTAATAAGTCCAACTAACACCAAATTGGGTATCAAATGTCGTTATAAATTGTTTCTTTTTTATTTTTATATCATTGAAAAATAGAACTGTAACAAAGGCTATACTTGTATTTTTAGCCTTATTAAAACAAAAAATAATTCAATTTATTACACCGACATTTCAAATTGAAAATGGTATAAGATGGATATAAAAAGATACGTTTTGTTTAAGGCTAATTTGCTTGTCAGAACACATAATGGTTCCATTTCAGATGTCTAAAATCTAGAAAATACTTTGATTTTCTAAGACTATACTCATCATAATTCTCACTGATTTATATATTTTAAAATTAGTCAGGTTGGATTTTACATTATTCATTTATAATAAAATTAGTTAATTCTTATTCATCCATATCAATTATCTTGCTAAATTAATATATTTATGCTAAATTGATATATATGAAAATTCAAATATGTCCTAATTGCAATTCTGATAGAAACATTAAAAGTGGGGTTGTAAATAACAGACAACGATACAAGTGCAAAGAATGTAAATACTTCTTCTCTGTCAATAAGATAGGAAAGAAAATTGATGATTATTATGTAAATAAATCACTTCAATTATATTTAGAAGGCTTATCCTATCGAGAGATCGAGCGTATTCTAGGCATCTCCCATGTGAGTATCATGAATTGGGTGAAAAAATACAATATCAAACGCCCCCATAATTCTAATTACCATCCCACCTACAAGATCTTAAACGGTATCGAGTTAGGGGAGTATTTTATTAATACGAGTAATATTAAAGGTGCTGGTGTTGTTGTTACCGAACTAGGAGATAAATTTATGCTTATAAAATGGGAGCGTTTCAAAGATTAACTATAGATATTTACCAATTAAGTATATTGATTTTTAATTAACAGATTGTTTTTAGGAGTTTAGCGGTGCATACAAAACCGATTTAGTCATTCACTAAACCTTAAAACTTATGAGAAAACAAACTCTAATACTGTTGGGATTATTTTTCCTATTCTATCAATTTTTGATGGCCCAAGGCTCTCCTGATTATACAGGAGGGCTTACCTATAAATTCAATGAAGATGGATCAAAATACTTGCGTTTCATATCATGGGCACAAGTTCAAGCTAATTATAATACAGATGAGACAGTAGACTCCAATGGCAATATAAACAGCAAGTTAAATTTTAATTTAAGGCGTGCACGTGTTTTGATGTATGCACAAATCAACAAGAACTTTTTAATTTTAACCCATTTTGGCCTTAATAATGTAACCAGCTCCACCCTAAGTCCTACAGGAAAGGGAGATGGATCTCAACTCTTTTTTCATGATGTCTGGGCACAATATAGTTTAGGAACTGATCATACCATAGGTGGTGGATTACATTATTTTAATGGTATTTCAAGATTAAATAATCAAAGCACTTTAAACATGATGACGTTAGACAACCATCGTCAGTCATGGGCTACCATTGGGCTATCAGATCAATTTGCACGTCATCTAGGAGTGTTTGCAAAAGGTACATTCGGTAAACTTCAATATAGAGTTGCTATAAATGACGCCGCTGTTTCTTCCTTAGACAGTCGTGTGGCAGCCGCTGGTGGTGATGCTGTTTATAACGGTAGAGCTTCATTGGGTTCAAAGGACGCAGGAAAAACATATTCAGGATATTTTGATTATCACTTTTTTGACTCAGAATCCAATGTTTTACCTTACAAAGTAGGAACTTATCTAGGTGGGAAAAAGATATTCAATGTTGGCGCTGGATTCTTTTTACATCCTAAAGGATCTGTCATCAACACAGGCTCTTTAACTGCGCCTGAACTCCAAGGAGAAGATGTTTCCATTTTTGCTATAGATGCTTTTTATGACACGCCATTAAGTGATGACGGTAGTGCATTAACTGCGTATGCGGTTTTTCAATCTAATAATTATGGAAAAAACTATTTATTCAGTGCCTATGGAACTGGAAGTATGTTTTACGGCCACGTAGGTTATGTCTTCAAAGGTGGTAAAGCATCAACAAGGTACCAACCTTACGTAAGCTATGGTTCCCATAGTTATGATGCAGTAACTGATAATAGAAGCACTTTGGGCCTAGGTGTGAACGCTTATATGAGCGGTCATCATTCCAAACTAACATTAGAATATAAGACCGAAAACTTCGGTGTGATACAAGCTAATATTATTTCGCTTCAAGCGATGATTTATTTATAAACAAAAACAACATGTCTGATAAACAAAAAAACGCAACGGCGTACTGGAAAGAAAACCTGCGGTACTTGACCATATTACTAACCATCTGGTTCCTTGTCTCATTTGTCTGTGGAATTCTTTTAGTAGATGAATTAAACTCCATACGGTTGGGCGGCTTTAAATTAGGATTCTGGTTTGCACAACAGGGATCTATTTATGTATTTGTTGTCCTGATATTCGTCTATATAAGATTGATGAATAAACTGGATAAAAAATATGGAGTCGACGAATAAAATAACTTAAAAAAATAAAAATATTATGGGAATATTAACTTGGACGTGGATACTCGTAGGAACCTCATTTGCGCTCTATATAGGCATAGCCATATGGGCGAGAGCAGGATCATCAAAAGAATTTTATGTCGCTGGTGGTGGCGTTCACCCTATCGTTAATGGTATGGCAACAGCTGCTGACTGGATGTCTGCCGCATCATTTATATCACTAGCAGGAATTGTATCCTTTGGAGGTTATGATGGATCTGTATATTTAATGGGGTGGACTGGAGGATACGTGCTACTGGCTTTATTACTCGCTCCCTATCTCAGAAAGTTTGGGAAATTTACAGTACCCGATTTTATTGGAGACAGATACTATTCTAACCTAGCGCGTATAGTTGCTGTAATTGCAGCATTAATTGTATCGTTTACTTATGTTGCTGGTCAAATGAGAGGTGTAGGAATTGTTTTTTCTAGATACCTAGAGGTAGAAATTGAGACTGGCGTTTACATAGGTATGGCGATTGTACTTTTTTATGCCGTTCTAGGTGGCATGAAAGGAATTACCTATACACAAGTAGCACAATATTGCGTTCTTATTTTTGCTTTTATGGTACCTGCTATTTTTATATCTTTTGAAATGACCGGTAATGTCATTCCTCAAATAGGATTAGGTCAGGCAGGAGAAGATGGCACCTATCTTTTAGATAAATTAGACGGTTTACATGCACAATTAGGCTTTAGTGAATATACAACAGGAAGCAAATCTACCATGGATATATTTGCCATAACACTTGCTTTAATGGCCGGTACGGCTGGACTACCGCACGTTATTGTTCGTTTCTTTACCGTTAAACGTGTAAAAGATGCGCGTAAGTCTGCAGGTTGGGCTTTATTATTCATTGCCATTATGTACACCACAATTCCAGCAGTTGCCGTATTTGCAAGAGTCAACTTAATAGAAACAGTAAGCAACAAGAACTACGCAGATTTACCAGAATGGTTTGGTAACTGGGAAAAGACGGGTCTTATAGAGTTTGAAGATAAAAATGGTGATGGCGTTATACAATACGTTGCAGATAAAAGCACGAATGAACTGAGTATAGACCGTGATATTATGGTACTGGCAAATCCAGAGATTGCAAGGTTGCCTAATTGGGTAATTGCTTTAGTAGGCGCAGGTGGTCTAGCCGCTGCATTATCCACTGCTGCAGGACTTTTATTAGTAATTGCTTCTTCTATCTCTCACGATTTATTCAAAAAAATATTAACCCCTAAAATTTCTGAAAAAGGAGAACTTATCGCTGCACGTGTTGCTGCTGCAGTAGCTGTTATTATTGCTGGTTATTTTGGTATCCATCCGCCGGGATTTGTAGCTGCTGTCGTCGCACTAGCTTTTGGACTAGCTGCCGCGTCATTTTTCCCTGCAATTGTCTTAGGAATATTTGACAAACGCATGAATAAGGAGGGCGCTATTGCAGGTATGATCACAGGACTAACATTAATGCTTTTCTATATGTTGAAATTCAAATTTGGAATATTTGATGGTGGAAAAGAAGCCGTTGAAGGATTAAAATCTAGTTATTGGTTTGGTATTTCTCCAGAGGGGTTTGGAACCGTTGCCATGTTTGTAAACTTTATAGTATCAGTTATTATTTCTAGAATGACTCCAGCTCCACCCATAAACGTTCAAGAAATAGTAGAAAATATAAGAATACCTTCTAACGCTGGAGAAGCATCTGGTCACTAAGAAACCGTATTTTTAATGGTTAAAAATCAGCATCGCAATATTTGTGATGCTGATTTTATTAATTGAACTCTAGCAGTTAGGGAATTTGTACCATACGAATTGTTACAGAAAACCTCACTTTCGCGAAAGCGAAACAAACATTCAAAATCTAGATCCAAGAATTAAATTTATCTAAATTAGTCGCCTGTATTATACATTATAAATGAAAAAACGCCACGAGCAAAAACTAATAGTCCTTTCGATAGCTTTATTTTTAGTATTCAATATACCCTTTGTTCTCATTTTTAATTTTGAAGGAGCTGTATGGGGCTTCCCTACCTTCTACTTTTCTGTTTTTTTTATCTGGCTTCTTTCTATAATTATTTCTGGTATTGTACTAAAAAGATATTATGAATAATTATGCACTCATAGTGATCATCGCCGCCTATCTAGCGGTGCTGTTCTTAATTGCGTTTCTTGCAGAAAAAAAGAAAAAAAGCAAATGGGTTAATAATCCTTATGTCTATACGTTATCATTAGCAGTTTACTGCTCTGCATGGACTTACTATGGTAGCGTAGGCATTGCAGCTAACTCTGGAATTGATTTTTTACCTATTTATTTGGGTCCAGTAATTGCCGCGCCACTATGGATTCTGGTGCTTAGAAAAGTCATACGAATCTCTAACCAAAACAAAATTTCTTCGATAGCAGATTTTATTTCTTTACGCTACGGGAACAATAGATTTTTAGGAGCCTTAGTGACATTAATATGCCTATTTGGCACCATTCCTTATATTTCTTTGCAGCTTAAAGCGGTTTCTGAAACCTTTGAAATCATCGCAGAAAATACCAGCTATGTTTCCACCACTACATTAGACGATTCTACTTTTTACGTAGCATTACTGCTCGCCATATTTGCAACTTTCTTTGGAACACAAAATACCGATGCTTCAGAAAAGCATACGGGAATTATTACTGCGGTTGCTTTTGAATCTATATTAAAGTTGCTATTTTTTCTCATTATAGGGATTTACATCACCTTTTATCTATTTGAGGGCACAACAGATATTTATAATCAAGTAGCAGTGATGGATAATTTTAAAGAACTCACGAGCCTTTCTGGATTAGAGGACGGATTTAACTGGTTTTTTATGGTTGGTCTATCCTTTATGGCTATCTTTTTACTGCCACGCCAGTTTCAAGTATCCGTATTAGAAAACAATCGAGAAAAATATTTAAAAAAAGCGATATGGCTATTCCCTTTATATCTTTTGTTGTTCAACGTTTTTGTAATTTTTATTGCTTGGGCTGGTAAAATCACATTTGGAGATAGCGCAAATGCCGAATATTACTCGCTCCTCTTGCCCCTAGAAGGTGGCAATTCTTTTCTAGCTACACTGGTTTTCCTTGGTGGTTTTTCTGCAGTAATATCAATGGTAGTGGTGTCCACCTTAGCATTGTCCATTATGGTAAGTAACAACCTTATTATCCCTTATGGTTTTTTAGATAAGTTTATAAAAAGTCACACAGAGCGTAATGAGAAATATATCAAAAATATTAGACGCATTTCTATTTTTTCCATAATAATCACCGCTTATTTTTTCTATGTGTCATTTTCAAAACAATTGTCTCTGTATTCTATCGGACTTATTTCTTTTGTAGTTATTGCGCAACTAGCACCTTCCTTTTTTATAGGCCTTTTCTGGAATCGTGGCTCTTCAAAAGGTGCGATCATTGGAATTATTACAGGGTTTTGCATCACGATTTATACTTTACTACTTCCATTTGTATTTGCTACTTATACAGGCTCTGACAATTTTACTCAATATGGATTAAATGGTATTGCTGTACTCAAGCCTTATGCCTTATTCGGAATAGACTTCCTGAGTCCACCAGCACATGCTTTTTTCTGGAGTATGTTATTTAATCTTTTAAGCTATTTAGTCTTTTCAATTATCTCAAAAGGAAATTACAGAGAACGCAATTATGCTGAAATGTTTGTAGACAGCGCAAATTTTACTGCTTTACAAGACAGTGCGCTCGTCTGGAAAGGAGAGGCTTATGTGGCCGATATTAAGGATGTGCTGGTTCGATTTCTTGGGGAGAAAAAAGCTGCTAGAGCTTTGAATATATTCTTTACTAAATATAAATTACCACAGGACACACAGCTAGCAGATGCGAGATTAGTTAATTTTTCTGAAAAACTACTGACTGGAAGTATAGGTAGTGCCTCCGCAAAAATCCTAATCGCTAGTGTCGTAAAAGAAGAACAAATAAGTCTTGTGGAGGTGCTTAGAATATTAGAAGAGTCCAAAAAGAATATTGTAAGTAATAAAATACTTCTTGAAAAATCTGTCGAATTATCACAACTGTCATCAAAATTAAAAAATGTCAATCAAGAATTAATAGATAAAGACAAGCAAAAAGATGAATTTCTAGACACAGTAGCACACGAGCTAAAAACACCTATTACCGGGATAAGAGCAGCCACAGAACTATTAATGGATGATGAAGATGCTATGCCTAAAGAAATTAAAAAGCAATTTCTTACGAACATACTTCAAGATTCGGACAGGCTCGGGAGGCTTATCAATAACATATTAGACTTTGAAAAGCTAGAAACTGGAAGACTAAATTTAGATATCAATTACTTAGACATTCAAGAAACTATAAAAAAAGCTATAGCAAACACACAACATATAGCCGCAAAAAAAGGAATAGCTCTACGCATTAAAAACAGGCACTGCTTTAAAATGAATTATGATGAAGATAGAATTCTTCAAGTTTTTACAAATCTAATCTCAAACTCCATTAAGTTTTGTGAACCAGAATCAGGACATATAGAAATAGATTACAAACTAGGAAATACTACTTTAGAAATAGCCGTAACAGATAATGGAAAAGGAGTTCCCGCAGAAGATATGGAATATGTGTTTGATAAATTTTACCAGTCCAAACATCAAAACACCATTAAACCCATAGGCAGCGGGCTAGGACTTGCTATAACTAAACAAATTATTGAAAAGCATCATGGAAAAATATGGGTAGATAAGACATTAAAATCAGGTGCTAAATTTGTTTTTACCTTACCAATTAGTTAAATTGTACATCTTATATGGAACACAAGATTTTAATCGTTGATGATGAGCCAAATATTGTCATGTCTCTGGAATACGCCTTTAAGAAAAAGGGATTTAAAGTATTTATAGCAAGGGATGGAAGTGAAGCTTTAGAGATCATAGAAAATCACATTCCTGACGTGGTATTATTAGATGTGATGATGCCGAATGTAGATGGATATGAAACATTAAAACAAATAAAAAATAAAAAGAATCTAGAAGCTACAAAAGTAGTTTTCTTAACCGCAAAAAATAAAGCCTCAGATATTGAAAAAGGTTTAAAAATGGGAGCTGATAAATATTTAACAAAGCCTTTTTCTGTTAAAAAAATAGTTTCAGAAATTCTGGAACTCGTGACTTAAAAACAGTCTTACAAATCTTACTTAAATATTGGTTTTGTATGCAAACAAACTATGTTTAATTAAAGTTTAAGACATGAATTTTACAATAAACCCAAAAGCATCAGATATTGTTATCACCCTATATGCGGTCATCACTCTATTCTGTAGAATAAAATATGAAAGTGAATCAGGTGTTGGTGTTTTGCAGTCACTTGTCATAGGCGCATGCCTTGTTGCGCTTCCATGGTCTCTTATAAAATTAAAAATTCTCAATCCCAATTGGTTTGGTCTTTTTTCATCTAAAAACTCAAAGCCATGAGTTATGTAGATTTTTATAGAAAAAGTATGGATCATCCAGAACATTTTTGGAAGACACAAGCTGTGCAACTAGACTGGTATAAAATGCCTCAAAACATCCTGTCTAAAAATAAAAGCGACCACAATCAATGGTTTGAAGATGGCAAACTCAACTTGAGTTATCTCTGCATCGATACCCATATCAAAAATGGTTATGGTGAGCAAGATGCCATTATTTACGACTCGCCTGTAACGGCAACAAAAGAGCATATTAGCTACTATAAATTGCACCTAGAAGTTTCAAAATTAGCCGGAGGATTGCAAAGCTTGGGACTTGAAAAAGGAGATACTGTCATCATTTATATGCCCATGATTCCGCAGGCTTTGTATGCGATGCTGGCATGCCTGAGAATAGGTGTTGTACATTCCGTAGTGTTTGGTGGTTTTGCGCCTCAGGAGTTGGCCATACGTATTGATGACTGCAAACCTAAAGCCATTATCACAGCTTCTAATGGGATAGAAATAGATCGCATAATCCCTTATAAACCTTTTGTGGATGACGCTTTCGCGAAAGCGGAACACCAGCCAGATCACGTCATTGTATACGACAGGAAACTAGGAGTAAGAATTCCTGCAAAACCTTATGATATAGATTATGCACATCTCGTAGAAACCTCCAATTCTATCGAAGCAGTGCCAGTTGCTTCAACACATCCATCTTACATTTTATATACCTCAGGGACAACTGGAACACCCAAGGGAATTATAAGAGATACAGGTGGTTATGCCACTGCATTAAAATTCTCCATGAAATACATTTATGGAGTGGATGAAGGAGACACCTTCTGGGCAGCAAGTGATGTGGGTTGGGTAGTTGGACATAGCTACATTGCTTATGGTCCTTTACTCAACAGGAATACGACAGTTCTATTTGAAGGAAAACCTATAAAAACACCAGATACCTCTACCTTTTGGCGCGTGATTAGTGAGCACCGTGTAAAAGTTATGTTTACCGCTCCTACTGCCATTAGGGCCATTAAAAAAGAAGACCCTGATGGCGAGATGATCCAATCATTTGATATCTCTTGTTTAAAATACCAATTTCTCGCTGGAGAACGTTGTGATGTCACCACATTAACATGGACTCAAGAGAAATTAAAAGTTCCCGTCATAGACCACTGGTGGCAAACTGAAAGTGGCTGGCCCATGTTAGCAAATATGGTGGGCGTAGAATTACAGCCTGTAAAAGGAGGGTCCGCAGGTTTTCCTGTTTGTGGTTATGATATACAAATTCTAAACGATGAAGGAAAAGAAGTACCTGCTGGAGTTGAAGGTTATGTTTCTATAAAATTACCGCTACCACCAGGAATGTTAAGCAATCTATGGGGAAATCCAGAACGATTCAAATCTGATTATCTAGACCGTTTTCCAGGCTATTATTTTTCTGGCGATGGAGGTTATAGAGACGAAGATGGATATGTATTTATTACTGGTCGCATGGACGATGTCATCAACGTAGCTGGACACAGACTATCTACTGCCGGAATGGAGGAAGTCATCGCCTCTCATAAATCAGTGGCAGAGTGCGCCGTTTTTGGTGTGCATTGTGATTTAAAAGGACAAAAACCATTGGGGCTTATCGTTTTAAAACCTGAATACCTAGCTGATGAACTTCATATTCCGCAGGAAATTATCCAAGCCTTAAGACGTGAAATAGGTGCTGTTGCCTCTTTTAAAGATATACTTGTGGTGAACCGATTACCTAAAACAAGAAGTGGAAAAATACTTCGTAAATTACTACGCAATATAGCAGACGAACTTCAATACAACACGCCATCCACCATAGATGACCTATCTATAATAGAAGAAATTAAATCCATATATCAAGCCCAAGGCATTGGGATTCATAAATAAAAAAAGCTATGAGTAATTATCATATAAAACATCTAGAAGAATATTATCAAGTGTATAGAAAATCTGTACGCAACCCTGAAGCGTTTTGGGAAGAAATTGCTGAAGAACATTTTCTATGGCGCAAAAAATGGGACCAAGTTTTAAGTTGGGACTTTAAAAAACCAGAAGTAAAATGGTTTGAAGGTGCAAAATTAAACATTACAGAAAACTGCATCGATAGACATCTCGCCACTAGAGGCGATAAAACAGCCATCCTATTTGAACCTAACGATCCTAAAGAGGCTTCCCAACATATCACGTATAGGGACTTATACCATCGTGTAAATAAATTTGCACATGTGCTGAAAGCTAAAGGAATTAAAAAAGGTGATCGCGTATGTATTTATTTACCCATGATTCCAGAGTTAGCTATCTCCGTATTAGCTTGCGCGCGCATAGGAGCCATACATTCTGTGGTATTTGCAGGTTTTTCTTCGATAGCACTTGCTACCCGAATTAAGGATAGCGATTGTAAAATGGTCATCACATCAGATGGATCCTATCGCGGTACAAAAACGATCGATTTAAAAGGAATTGTAGATGAGGCCTTAAAAGATTGTAGCTGTGTAAAAAGTGTTTTAGTTGCCAAACGAATCCATTCAGAAATCAATATGAAAAAAGGCCGTGATGAATGGCTGCAGCCTTTATTAGACGAGGCTTCAACAGAACTTGTTGCTACCATTATGGATGCAGAAGATCCTTTATTCATTTTATATACTTCTGGTTCTACAGGCATGCCTAAAGGAATGGTGCATACCACAGCTGGCTATATGGTGTATAGCGCTTATACTTTTAAGAATGTATTTCAATATAAAGAAAATGATGTGTATTGGTGCACGGCAGACATAGGATGGATCACTGGACACAGTTATATAGTTTATGGGCCCTTAGCAAACGGAGCAACAACCGTTATGTTTGAAGGTGTTCCTAGCTATCCAGATTATGGCCGCTTTTGGGAAATTGTAGAAAAACATCAAGTGACTCAGTTCTATACCGCACCTACAGCTATTAGAGCTCTTGCAAAAGAAGGAGTGGAACACGTCGAAAAGTATGATCTGTCATCTTTAAAAGTTTTAGGAACCGTAGGAGAACCTATTAATGAAGAGGCATGGCACTGGTATGACGATAACATCGGAAAGAAAAAATCGCCTATTGTGGATACGTGGTGGCAAACTGAAACTGGCGGTATTATGATAACGCCTATTCCATATGTGACGCCTACAAAACCTACTTATGCAACCTTACCATTTATAGGTATTCAACCCGCATTGTTAGATGAACATGGCAAAGAAATAAACGGAAATCAAGTAGATGGACGTTTGTGTATAAAATTCCCATGGCCCAGTATCGCTAGAACTATCTGGGGCAATCACCAACGTTATAAAGACACTTATTTCTCTACTTTTGAAAACATGTACTTTACGGGAGATGGCGCATTGAGAGATGAAGTAGGTTATTACAGGATCACTGGTCGTGTAGATGATGTTATTATTGTCTCTGGACATAATCTAGGCACAGCGCCTATAGAAGATGCTATTAATGAACATCCAGCAGTTTCTGAAAGTGCTATAGTAGGTTTTCCACATGATGTCAAAGGAAATGCTTTATATGGATTTGTAACTTTAAAAGAAACTGGAGAAAGCAGGAATCACGATAATTTGAGAAAGGAAATCAATCAAATTATTACCGAACAAATCGGGCCGATTGCAAAACTTCAGAAAATCCAATTTACTGAAGGTTTACCTAAAACACGTTCTGGGAAAATAATGCGTCGCATACTCAGAAAAATAGCAGGAAACGACACGAGTAATTTAGGGGATACCAGTACCCTATTGAATCCTGAATGTGTTCAAGATATTATGGATAATGTTTTGTAAACAGACTTTTTATTAACCTTTATAGAAATTATTGACACGTATAAAGAACCATAAAATTGCTATAAATTAAGAAATTTTTTCTGTTACTAGTAACGATTTATCAGCTGTAGATGGATTTCAAATTCCTACTATTAATTTTCATTTATTAAAAGATAGTCAAACTTATGAGGTAAAGTCATCTCACAAAGTTGATTGAAAAAAAGGACCCTTATGAGTAACCCTGCTCCTTATTACATAAAATTGATAGAGTGTAGGACTCATTGGTTGCTACAATGGGGCTTAAAAAAATCAAGGTGCCATACTGTAATGGCTATTATGCCTAAATACAGCACAGAGTTGCTGGTAACCGAGGATGCTGCTCCGCATCCTGTATAGGGTTTCTTAAAATTAAAGACCCCAGTGTCCTACAAAGGGAAGCTATAAGCAACAGAATAACCGAAAAGATAAAGGACTTTATAAAGACTTTTATTAATGGAATTGAATATTAAAAACCCTAAAATCGATAGGACATGTCTACCAACAATAATCCTCCTGAAAAAAGAATAGAATACCGCGGCAAGAACCTGCGCGTTTCTAGAACAGGAGGTGTGTCTGCCACTCAAACCGTTTCAAAAAACGGTTATGCAGCTACCCTAAATACCAATCATGGACTCCGACTTCATAAAAGGCTGTTTAAAGGTGCGAGAATGGGCTTTCAACAGGGCAATTTTCAATTTATTGGAAGATACAACAGCGGCCCTTTTAACTTTAATATTTCAAAAGGTGGTGTTAGTACGTCTATAAAAAACAAAAGAGGCTCGTATAACCTCTTTAAACCTAATTACTCCAGTTTTAAAATGGCTGGTGTCCAAGTAAGAGGTAAAAACGCAGCTATCCTTCAATTGATCTTTATGGCTTTCAGTCTTCTCGCAACTGTTTTTAAACTTTTATGGCATGTGGGAACTGCAACCCTGTGGATTCTATTCCTAACTGTGAAATGGATGGTAGATTTCTTTATTGGGTTTTATAAAGGGTATAAATCCAGCGTTTAGTTTTTGAGCAAATAGCAGAATCTATAGAGTTTAAAGGCTTTTTAATAATTTCCTTGAATAGACCCATTCTATACTATTAAGTTTTTAAATCATTAATAAAGTGTCATTTTCTGCATAATTATGTTTGGTTAGTTATCATTTATAAAAAGGGTTTGTAAGCATCTCTATCCTTTTAAGGTTCAAAGTCTAATTTTATGACTTTATGCAATTCAATATCTAATGGTAATTTTACCAATAGCATTGTTTTGTACTGTGTTTGAATTACAAAATTACCTTCCACATTTGCTGTGCTAAAAGAGGCTCCTTTAAACGCTAAAAATTCGTCGAAATATAGGATTGCATATGGAGTTACCCCTGTAAGAACTAACTGTGTATTACTTTTTGAATGTGTGCATTTAAAAAGGAGTATGTTCTGATCTGGCTGAATAAAAGATCTTACCTCTATAAAATCTGCATGTAAATCAAGACATGTATCTATAGGCAGGTGTTGAATCTGATGGTCCCTCAAATATAATTTTACTTGAAGCTGCGGTTTATAGCTTTCTCCTTCCTCTATAATTTTACCTGTCCCACTAATGGATCTATCCTCATTTATTTTAATTGGACTTTTACCAAATCGGTTATTAAATTCCTTGTGAATAGAAATCAATTGCAGCGTTTGCTGGTGAGAACCCTCCGTACGTATCGCTATTAAGCGATGGTAGTTTTCTAAGAGTTCTTTGTTGTTGTAGGCTGTAAACAGATCCCTGTATTTCAAGAGCTTTTCTGAATCGCCTTTTTTTTTCATGTAAACGTGTACCATATTTATTTTTTAAATAGTTTATATAGGTACCAGGAATACTAAAAATAACGTAGAGGTCATTTGTTTTGACGTGAATGTCCGTATACTGAACCACCGTGGCTTTTGTGCTCGGTTGGTGCGCTTTAAGCGTTCCTGATACTTCTACAAATATATAGTTAAAATTAGAGATTAACCCGCTATCTCTGCTTTTATTGCTGTGTATAGATAGCCTCTACTGTTGAAAAAAGCCGCTGTTATGATCCATATGAAACAGCCGTATGGAGCCCATAATGTAGGTGTCTAATTGGCCCACTACCCTGTTTTTTTTTGTAGATCAGGCTACTCGACGGCCGTTAGTTATTTTGCTCCATTTCCAGTAAAACTCAATAGATCAAAGACCCATCCAATTACTCTAAGACTAATTTGCCACTTCACTAATAAATTTCAGTCTATACAAGCGTATTTCTTCTTCTTCATAATCACCTTCAAATTCTTCTACAGCCGCTTCAATCTTATCTGACACAGATTCTATAAAATACTCATGGAGTTCTTCTTGTTGTTCTTCGTCCAGCATTTCATCAATCCAGTAACCTACATTTAATTTGGTACCGCTGTAAACGATACTTTCTAGCTCACCAATTAATTTATTCATATCCATACCCTTAGCACTTGCCATATCATCAAAGCTCAGCTTGCGGTCTATACTCGTTATAAAATAAAGTTTATTACCAGATTTTGCTCCAGTACTTTTGATGATCAAGTCATCTGGCCTAAGGATATCATTATCTTTTACATAGCTAGAAATCAATTCTACAAATGACTTTCCATATTTTTTTGCTTTCCCTTCTCCTACTCCGTGAATATTGGCCATTTCTTCCATATTCATAGGATACTTAGTGGCCATATCATCTAGTGAAGGGTCTTGAAATACTACATAAGTGGGCACATTCTTTTGTTTTGCTACTTTCTTACGCAAGTCTTTTAAAAACGTTACCAATTGGGTATCTACAGCACCACCTCTTGCAGCACCTACTATTTGATCTGAAGATTGATGATATGTATGGTCATCGCTCATCATAAAAGTCTTTCCTGAGGTCACATATTCACGACCTGCGTCCAGCACTTTAAGGGTGCCATAAGTTTCTATATCTTTCTTAATTAAACGAGCTACAAGCACCTGACGTATCAATGCCGTCCAAAAAGCGTGTTCTTTATACTTACCACTACCGAAGTAGTCATGCTGATCCAGTTTGTGACTAGAGATCATCGCATTGTTTTTACCCATTAGGATATTTACAATATCTTTAGACTTATAGCGCTCTCCAGCCGCACCTATTAATTGAATCAGTAATTTCACTTCATCAACCGCTTGTTTTTGTGGTTTTGGATTGCGCATATTATCATCCATATCGCCTCCAGCACCAGTAGCTGGATCAAATTCCTCACCAAAGTAATGCAAAATATACTGCCTGCGGCTCATACTCGTTTCTGAATACCCTACCATTTCCTGTAGCAATGCATGTCCTATTTCTTGCTCGGCAATAGGTTTTCCAGACATAAACTTTTCTAGCTTCTCAATATCTTTATAAGCGTAATAAGCCAGACAGTGTCCTTCACCACCATCGCGTCCTGCACGCCCGGTTTCTTGATAATAAGACTCGATACTTTTAGGGATGTCATGATGAATCACAAAACGCACATCTGGTTTATCAATTCCCATACCGAAGGCTATAGTTGCCACTACCACATTGGTATCTTCCATTAAGAACATATCTTGATGCAACACTCTTGTTTTTGCATCAAGACCGGCATGATAAGGAACCGCTTTAATTCCATTAACTTGTAAAACCTGAGCCAGTGCTTCCACACGTTTGCGAGACAGACAATAAACAATACCAGATTTTCCATCGTTTTGTTTTATAAAGCGAGTGATGTCTGCATCTACTGTTTCTGTTTTAGGGCGTACCTCATAATAAAGGTTGGGTCTATTAAAAGAGGCTTGAAAAGTAGTCGCATCAGTAATCTGTAAGTTTTTAAGAATATCTTCTTGCACCTTAGGTGTTGCGGTTGCCGTAAGACCTATAATAGGAATATTTGCTCCTATACGATCTATGATCCTGCGCAAATTCCTGTATTCTGGACGGAAATCATGTCCCCATTCACTAATACAGTGTGCTTCATCAACGGCTAGAAATGATATTTTCTGACCTTTTAAAAAGTCCACATACTCTTCTTTGGTCAATGATTCTGGAGCGACATATAGCAATTTAGTCATGCCGCTGGAAATATCATCTTTTACTTGTTGAATATCTCCCTTAGATAGAGAGGAGTTGAGAACATGCGCCACACCATCGTGATCAGAAATGCCACGTATGGCATCTACTTGATTCTTCATAAGCGCTATCAATGGAGAAACCACTATAGCCGTTCCTTCTTGCATCAATGCAGGCAGCTGATAACAGAGCGATTTACCACCACCAGTAGGCATGATGACAAAACAATCTTCCTTATTTAATAAGGAAGTAATCACCTTTTTTTGCAGTCCCCTAAACTGCCCAAATCCAAAAAATTTCTTTAAATTTTCTTCTAATCCTAATTGCGTATCTGCCATCCGGCTGTTGCGTTTTGTTTATCTTTGTAAGCTAAATTTACGATATAATTTGTTTATCACACATTATTAATTAAAGGAATCTTTTTTGGAACAAGAAAATAAAATTTTAGAAGTTGCGAGAAGGACTATTCGCATTGAAGCACAAGCTATTACAGACCTTATAGATGGTATTGATTCCGCTTTCGCGAAAGCGGTATTACACATACACCACTCGCAAGGTAGGGTTATCATCACTGGAATAGGCAAAAGTGCCATCATTGCGCAAAAAATAGTCGCCACTATGAACTCCACAGGAACTCCTGCCATTTTCATGCATGCCGCTGATGCGATTCATGGTGATCTGGGAATTGTGCAAACCAATGATGTCGTAGTATGTATTTCAAAGAGTGGAAATACTCCAGAAATTAAAGTGCTTGTCCCGTTGATTAAAAATTTTAACAATAAACTGATTGCCATAACAAGTGATAGAACGTCTTTTCTAGGTCAGGAAGCTGATTATGTGCTTCATGCCGCAATAAGAGAAGAAGCCTGTCCTAATGGTCTCGCTCCCACTACAAGTACCACTGTTCAACTCGTAATAGGTGACGCACTTGCTGTGAGCTTGCTAGAATTGAAGGGATTTACGGACAAGGATTTTGCTAAGTACCACCCAGGTGGTGCCTTAGGAAAAAAATTATACTTACGTGTTCAAGATATTAGTGAAAAAAATAACAAACCAGAAGTACCTGCGACTGCTTCATTAAGAGATGTAATTATTAATATCTCAGAAAACATGCTAGGCATGACGGTCGTTACTGAGAATCATCAAGCCATAGGAATCATAACCGATGGTGACTTAAGACGCATGCTTTCTAGCGGTAAAAACATTGATGACCTGGTTGCAAGTGATATTATGAGCAGCCACCCTAAGACCATTACTGGCTATTCTATGGCTGTTCAAGCTCGTGAGTTGATGGAAGAGAACAACATCTCTCAATTAATCGCAGTAGATGATCATGGTTATGCTGGTGTGGTGCACATTCATGATTTAATAAGAGAAGGCATCATATAATTATGGCTCGTAAAAAGGTAGACCCTAACAATATGTCTTTTCTGGATCACGTAGAGGAACTGCGCTGGTCATTAATACGTTCTATTATAGGTATTTTAATAGGAGCCTTAATTGCAGGCTTTTTTACAGACTTTATTTTTGACGTCATCATCTTTGGTCCTAAACGAGGTAGCTTTATTACTTATGAATTCTTTTGCAATTTTGGAAAGAATTTTGGAATCGTAAGTGATTTTTGCAATCCTGACTTTAATTTTAAAGTGCAGTCTAAAGAGATGTCTGACGAATTCTCTACTCATATTTGGACTTGTATTTTAGTAGGTTTTGTAGTCGCCTTTCCATGGATATTGCACCAAGTATGGCGATTCATTTCTCCAGGACTAAAGTCGGCCGAAAAAAAATACAGCGGTGGGTTTATCATCGTTTGCTCTTTGCTGTTTTTCATAGGGGTACTATTTGGTTATTTTGTGATTGCTCCTTTATCAGTTCATTTTATGATGACTTATAATTTGAGTCCTGAAATTTCTACAGAACCCAGCTTGTCCAGCTATATAGGTTATATAAGAGCCTCTATACTAGCTTCTGGATTGCTTTTTGAATTGCCTGTTATTATTTATTTCCTTACTAAAATAGGCCTTGCCACACCAGCTGGATTGAGAAAGAATAGAAAATTTGCTTTAGTAATTGTATTAATTGTCGCTGCAGTCATCACGCCACCAGATATTGCCAGCCAGATCATCGTTGCCATTCCTGTGTTAATCTTATACGAAGTGAGCATTTTCATATCTAAATTTGTCCTTTACAGACAGGAAAGAAGAAAAAGAAAATTAGCTACCCCATAAATTATGAGCAACCAAGTAGAAGAATTCAATGCGTATCGTGAAAAAATGAACGATGCCATTCTTGAAGACAATAATAAGGTTATCAAACGCATCTTTAATCTGGACACCAATGCCTTTACGGCAGGAGCACTGGATAAAAAAACTAAAGAACTTCTAGGTCTTGTGGCCAGTACTGTTCTAAGATGTGATGACTGTGTAAAATACCACTTAGAAGCCAGCTACAAGGAAGGGATTTCTAAAGAAGAAGTCGTAGAAGCACTTTCTATCGCCACTTTAGTAGGAGGTACCATTGTCATACCTCATCTACGTCGCGCTTATGAATACTGGGACGAAGTAGAGAAAAATGCAGCTCCAAAACTGACGACCGATTAGTGGACAACAGATCATCGACGGGAAGGTATATGTGAATTTATTTGTTGTAGATCTTTATAAGTTCTTCCAAATAACGCTCCCTACCATAATTCTCCAGTACGTGTTCTTGAAATTGAGCTGCATAGTTTTCCCGTAGTTCTTTGTCTGCTATCATTTTGATTAAAGCTGCTGCAAGTAGTTGAGGATTTTCTGATGGAACTACAATTCCATTATTTGCCATCACTTCTTTACAAGCGCCCACATCTGTGCTAACAACAGGTAGTTTATTTAAACCATATTCTAAAAGTGCTACAGGTAAGCCCTCAGACTTAGAAGAAAGCACACCTATATCACAGGCATTTAAAACAGCAGGTACATCTGACCGAGAACCCAATAGGAAAACCCGATCCGTAAGTTTCTTTTCTTCGATTTGACTTTTTAATTGTGTCGCATAGGAGTCGTTAAAATCTTGACCACATAGATGCAACGTCCATTCAAAAAACTCTGCTGGCAACATATCAAATGCTTTGATCAGATTAAAATGATCTTTCTGCTCTCTAAGATTAGCAAGACACACCATGCGTTTTCCAGAAGTTCCATGTAATAAAGAAGAAAGCGGGACAGAAGTAGTGTCCATTGTAAAATTTGCTAAGTAAAATACCTCTTTGCATTTCAATTTTTCCTCTGCCCAAAATTTCAATAGGGTATTAACACTTATAATTTGGTCAAAAAAAACAGATATACTCTTTAATAATGTGACAGGTCTATGAACCAACTCATTTGCTCTACCGTAATGATCGTGCCATATCAATTTGGGTTTGTTTTTCAAGAAAACTAAGGCCAGTACCGCAATAAATGCAGAGGTACTGTGTGCATGAATCACTTCAATTTGATGCACTCTAATGTAATTATTCAATTTAAAAACTGCCGAAATCCCCAACTTCCCTTTCCTCTCTAAAAAAAGATAGTCTATTTCTGGATCAATAGCCGCTTTGAGCAATCCTTCTCTTCTCGTAACACAAAGATGTGACTGGTGTCCGTGAGTTTGTAGAACAGCGGCTATATTAACTGCCATACGTTCTGCTCCACCAGCTTCTAGACTGTCTATGATTTGAAGAACTTTCATTTTGTACGTGCTTTTGAGTCACCAGTCGTTTTTAAAAGGAACACTATTTCATTTTCAAAATCGTCTAAGGTATAGTGTTGCGACCATTTTGCAGCTTTTTGTGACATTTCATGAAGCAATGTGGGTTGTTTGAGGTATTCTTCTACCATGGATGCCGCTTTTGGAATGTCTTTTACCAAGATCCCTCGTAAAGCCAATTCTGCAGTTCCTACCTCCATATTTAATGGTTCTTGACACTCGTTTGAACTGCCATCTTCTTGGGATTTGGAATTAGGGATTTGAGATGTTGCAGCACTCGATGCTGCCATTCGTTTTTTTAATTCTGCCTCCGAACCATAATCACTGAATTCTAAATTTATTTTTCCCAGCATCCACGCCACGCAACTTACCTCAGTAGCTACAGGGATACAACCCCAAAACATAGCCTCTGCGACTGCTTTGGGCCAGCCTTCACTCTTTGATAATAAAAAGGAAAAATGAGCCTTTTTATAGGCTTCTGTAAGAATGCTCTGATCTACATTACCGTGTAATAAGATTCTTTTTTCTAAAGCAGCCTTTTTAACTTTCGATGCTATCTCTTTTTTTAATGGGCCATCTCCATAAAAGTCTAAGGAAATATCAATTCCTTTTTCTACCAATTCTTTGATAATTTCAAAAACTTCTAGAGGCCTTTTATTAGCTCCCATGGTACCCACAAAAATAGCTTTTAAAGGTGCGTTCCAGTCTCTTTCTACCCCAGGTTCTATTTGTTCCTTTTTATACGTAGCGGTAAAAAACGGTTTGATATTTTTAGTTTGGTCAGGCCAGTCGCCGTACACCAATACCGCTATGTTTTTACTAAGGAAGGTATTGGACAAAATTCTCTTCTGCCATCTATAAGCAAGTGGTTGTGATGCAAGCGGATCAAAATTACCCGCATATTTAACTGTTTTACGCTTTCGCGGAAGCGTCACCTGAATAAGGCTAGCTAATAAAGCAAGATTACCAGGACATCGCAAGTGGATATGGTCTGCTTTGCGCATGGCGTTCCACAATACAATGGCTTGATAGGGGATTGACAGTGATGAAATTAATATCGATCTGATTCTATGAAACTCTAAACGTTTTACACTTTTTATTTGAAAATGTTGATAATCAAAAGCTTTAGTTAGTAAAGAACGGTCATATCTAGTAGGGCACACATAAGTGGTAGAACAGGCATGTTTCATCCATAAATCCATTTCCTTTACGTAAGGTGCATAAGCGACTTTTTCTTTCTTTTCTATAAGAATAGGTGCGTCAGAAATGAGGAGTAATTTCATTAGATATAAGCGCTTGAATCATTCTTACTTATCTCTACAGCTGGCACACCTAAAACGGTCACTCCAGACGCTACATCTCTAGTGACTAAAGAATTAGCTCCTACAACTACTTTATTCCCGATCGTGATCTTTCCAGCCACAGTAGCGTTTACTCCTATGTACACATGATCTCCTATTACTGGCGCGCCTCGATGTATCCCTTTACCGCTTACGCCTATAGTAACCCCTTGAGAAATATTACAATTTTTACCTATCACTGCGCCGGCATTAATAATGATTCCAGAATGATGTCCTATGTACAATCCTTCTCCTATTTGAGCAGCATAAGGCAGTGTGATGCCAGTCACTATTTCAACTCCTTTTTGCTTTAACACTCCTAGAAACAACAAAGGTATCTTGAATACTTTAGGAAGGCTAGAAGTATAAATCGAATTAAAAAGACGGTATGAAAACAATGCCCACAAACCTTGTTGGGTGCATAACATAACTATAGCAGACTTACCGCTATAGGTTGTATATCGTTTGATGTCTTTTGAAAACTTCATTACTTTGGTTTAGAGAATAATAAACTCAAAATTCCAATGGTTCTACCCATAGATTCTGTAAACGCTTCTTTTCGCTTTTTTGTAGTAAAGGTATTGAGAAATCTAATAGCAGTGAGTAAAAGGGTAATTTGATACCATTTCAACTTATTTTTAAACGATGGGTTGGGATGCTTTACACGCCATACATACCAGCCATTGCGCACTACCATTTTTCCATAGCTGTATCGATTAGGCCTTCCTGCGGCATCGTGATGGTGTTCTAATTGTGCCGCTGTATTGACATATAAATCACCCATATGTGATAATCGCAAGGTGAAATCTGCATCTTCATAAAGCCCATAACCTTCAAAGTACTCAGAGAATTTATACTTTTGTAAAACCGATAATGGAAAACTAGAAACGCCACCCATTAATTGTTCTACTTTATAAACCTTACCAGAAGGCGGCAAGAAACTTATGGATCTACCATGACCGAATGCTGGATAAATTGCTGGTGGTGTTTCTTGAGCAAGACCTAATTTTCTTCTCAACTTGTACCTGCTACTCTCCTTGCGACGATAACCGTCATGATAGAAATAATTTAAATCTTCTAGGTTTTCTGTGACTACAGTTTCCCAAGAAACTTCATTGGTGATATAACCACCTACACCAACTGCTTGTGGATATTTCTTATAAGTAGCAACTAAATGTTTAAAATAATCAGTATTAAGGACTGTATCATCATCCAGAAAAGCAACTATATCACTGGTATCGTTTACTCTTTCTATACCATAATTACGTTGCTTTGTAAGACCTCGATGTTCAGGTGGGACTTTGTAATATTTTATCATGCTATTTTCAATTTTACGAAAGCCGCATTCAGTAGTATCATTTATAGAACCGTCTATTATTAAAATCTCATGCGGTGCCTTAGTTTGTGACAAGACAGATTCTAGCAACCTAGATAAAGGAGCTGGACGCATATAGGTGCATATGATAAGAGAAATTTTCAAATTATAAAACAGCTTTTAACGGATCGTGTAATTTACAAAAGTAGGCAGGTCTAACTAAGTAATTTTCATAAAGGACCCGATTAGATCTTTGCAATGCTTCAAAAGAAAAAGCCGTATGTGATTTATGAAACTCTAGGAGTTTCTCTATTACATTTTCATGTGGTGCTACTCGACATATATGTTGATCCCAATCGATCATGTGCTGCAAAGGCAACTGGACATCCGTATCTATTAAAACAGGTATTTTACCCAAAGCCAGCGATTCAAAAAAACGCACTGAAAAATTTCCAGCACCTCGCAAGCAAAAAGCATATGGCGCATCATTTAAGTTTTGGAAAAACTCCTTGGTGGTTTGTTCACGTTGCTCTTGAGTGAGCGCTCCTGCCCTATAGCTATCTCTATAAATAAAATCAGTGTTGATTTGTGCATGATGCTCTAATTTTTTAAGGTAATTGAAACGCTTTCCTGCTGCATTATAAACAGATTGTGCATCACTTGTATCTTTTCCCAGCAATCGGCAGATATTGCCTATTAAGGTAGAGAGCGAGATACGCAGTTGTTCCTTAAAGCTATTAGTGGCAAATCCCGTAAAAGAAATTTGAGGCAATTCTTGATAAACTAAAGGTTGCAGCTCTAAAAAATCATTCTCTAAAGGATCATTCATAAAGGCAGGAAGAACAAAGGTATTGCTATCATTAGAAGTCTTGAAACCTGCATTGCGCCAAGTAATGATGACGCTATCATTAAAGGTTTTGCCATAATCACCGCCTGTATAAACCAGCATCTTTTTACCTTTTGATACGGCAAGTTGATAGAGCCTTTTGTACTGTTTTTCATAGCCTTTTTCCACAATTGAAAAATAGTTGATCGGAAAAATAAAAGCAGCTGCCTCATCTGGGTTTTCTACTAAAGAATAACATTCAAAAACAGAGGAATGAGCCTGTTCATAATAATGCAGGTCAAACAACAAAGGATGAACTTCTCTTCTATTTCCTGGAATCAACAATTCCTGATACGTGTATAGCTGTATCATAATTGAGTGCCCCACTTTTCACTTTGTTCCCAAGCTTGCTTGTATTTTTTATAATGCATCCAAGGTAGTTTAGTGTCAAAAACCCCATAGGTTTTAAAAAACTGCACCATTTTATAGCCCAGCAATTGTCTCTGGGTATAGTTTTTCTTGCGATAATACATGATTTGAGGAGATGGCTTGGGAAGCACTTTCTGATCATGCCATGGAAAAACATGTGGCTTTCTAAAGCCGCCTACAGGGGCTTTTAAATGTAGTATTTGTATTTGCGGGGCATAAATTACATCATATCCAGCATTGCGTATTTGCATACCATAATCTACATCTTCCCCGTAGCCGTGTTCCAGCGCCATATCAAAAGAACACTGCTTGATAACGTCTTTATGAACTATAGAACATCCAGAACCAAAGTAAGACCACTGTTTATATGTCTTTTGGTTTTCTACTTCTCCTTTTTGGAGACAGCATAAATTAATAACCAGACTTCTGGTTTGTTGCAAGGATTTAAAGATAGACTCCATTAGATGATGATCAAACCTGATATCATCATCAAAAAAGAGCACCCAAGAAGCATCAGTCTCTTTCAGTCCCAAGTTTCTGGCATTGCACGCACCAGTCTGATGAATAAATTTATGTGTAATCTGAAACGGCCAATTTTCTTGTTCTAAATAGTGTAAATCTGTTGTTGAAAAAAGATCAGCATCTTGTTCTATGATAATTACTTTTTGCGGTAGTACTGTTTGTTCGGCTAGGTCTTTAAGAACATTCTTTAAGTAATCAGCTCTACCTATGGTAGGAATGATCACATCATAATCCGTATCTATGATTTCTAGAGCACTACTATTCTGAATCATAGAAAGATCTATTTTAATAGCTTTTACCATATGTAATAAAGCTTTCGCGAAAGCGAGAAAAGGAAAACGCCTTTCCATCCACAAATGACAAAGAAATAATAAAAATACCCATCCTTTTTTTTGAGTCTCACTGATGAAGCGATACAACAGAAAAGAGCTTTCTTTAGCCGATTTTTCAAGTGCCCCATACAGATTGGAGTAACAAAAAACACCTTGGCTCTGTACTGATCTGGTAAATAAATTAATATCATAAGCAAAGTTGCCCATCATCTTCACAGAAGGAATTAATATTAGTAAAGAGCTGTGAATAAGGCCCATTTGGGCACTCATAATCCAGGTGGGATACCAGTTATTTACTTTAAAATTAATATAAGGGCTGTCCTCAACATAGTCTATTCCTTGATGTAAAAACCCAGGAGCTTCTCCTCTACTTAAAACCGTATAATTCGTTGGCTTTTTTTCAAAAAGTTCCTTCCATTCACGAGCACTTCTTTCTCTATCACTCCACCCTATCCACTCATCAGGGTATAATTGAGCTAATTGTATTAAGTGCTCAACCGTGGAACCTTTAGACAAAGCAACACTCACTCCATCGAGGAAGGCTTTATTTTGAACTGTATTTTCTTTGTGAACCAATACTATCATTGATTTAAAATAGATTGATAAAAAGCAACATTGTCAAGAGCATTTTTTTTGATGTCAAATCGCTCTTTTACCTTTTGAACAGCCTTACTGCCTATTCGCTGTACTTCTTTTGGATCATCAAACAACATGGAGATAGTGTCTACATAGCTATCTATATCGTCTGGATGGTGCATATACCCGTCTTTTTCATGATCGATTAAATCCTGCGCCCATCCTATGTTGGTATTGACTACAGCTTTACCTAGTGCCATAGATTCTATAGTCACCATACCTAATGTTTCGGCAAGAGAAGGAAAGACACAAACATGTGCTTTTACCATTTGATCCCTAACTTCAACATAAGGTAATTTTCCTAAATAAATGACATTAGCTTTTGCTTCAATGCTCATCTTTTCTTGCAAGATCTCCCATGTGGAAGATCTTCCAGTGGCCACATCATTGCTATCACCACCTATAAATAACAACTGAGCTTGAGGGAAGCGTTCTACTAATTTATTAAAAACTTCTATAAGTTGAAAAACACCTTTCTTACGTATGAGTGTCCCTATGTTTAATACCGTATAAGGCGAGTAATCCTCTGGCGATTCATTTTTAAAATGCTCTAACTGCAAGCCATAAGGAATTACTTTTAATCGTTCTTTAGGAAGCTGGAACAACTTTATCGATACGTCTCCTGCATAATGAGTAGGTGCAATAAAAGCTTTTGCTTTACGTACTGCATTTTTCTCAAAGAATTTGTTTTTAAATTTTTGAGGGCGATTTTCTATATGACAAAAATAGGTGTCGCTGCCGTGAAAACGCACTATTAAAGGAATCTTTAAATTCATAAAAGCAGTAATTCCTGTCCAGTCCGGAGCTTCAAGGATATCTATTCCTACCGCATTTTTATGGATATACTTCTCTAAGTGCTTTCTGTAAAAATAAAAACCACCTAATGCATACTTCTTTTGAGCCAGGAGGTGAAATGTAATCTGATTCTCTATAAACACATCATTTGCTGGCTGTCCGCATACAAATACAGACACTTGATGACCAAGCGCTACTAAGGCTTCTACGAGGTTTTTGATACTCGTGCCCATCCCACCACCATTGCTGATTTTCTTATGAGGATACTCTGGTGTGAGGTACGCTATATGCATTAGTTTATGATCTCATTAATCCCTTCCCAAATACGCTCACTCGCTTTCTCTGGCTGTTCTGGCATGTTCACTATTCCATACCATTTTTTAGTCACAGGAACTGGATTTAAGTCCCCATCTAAAAGCCCTTTTATCCCCTTATAAATATCGGCTTTTTTCCTGGCCCAAGTTACAGAGGTATCATAATCTGGCATAGAACGGAAATGAACATACTTATAATTTTGCCCTATGTCTCGCATTCCTTTTTGAAGTTGCGGTTGCTCATAATTAGGATATATAGTAGGCTTGT
>Ga0222644_1000145_pt1 | contig 33304 bp, 34 predicted proteins | sample AntAcemetagen291_FD_179800 | JGI IMG/M metagenome (GOLD analysis project Ga0222644, IMG submission 179800) | Saline water microbial communities from Ace Lake, Antarctica - #291 | ecosystem: Environmental > Aquatic > Non-marine Saline and Alkaline > Saline | place: Antarctica: Ace Lake...
ACAGTGAAAATTATAGATTTTATAGCAGTTGACAGAGCACTTTTTTTCATGTAATCTAAATTATATTCATTTTGCAATGTGAAGTTAGCCGTCAATAATCGATAAAACAGGTATTTTAACAGTTTTATCGTTAAAAAACATATTTATATGTATTTCACGGATATTTATATTCAAGCAAAATATTTTAATGATAATAAAAGTCATTTTAACGATTAAAATCAATCACGGACTCATTTTTTTTACATGAAGTAAGGTGAAACCTGAGTTACTTGTACAATAGAATACGTCTATTTTTCCTAACTTAAGTTTACCTATGAAAAAGGACAAAATAACTTTAAAGCAATTGCAGATTTATTAAATTATTTGATATATACTATTTTAAAAGCATTAAATAATAGTGAAGAAATAAGTTTTGACGCAAAAAAAATAGGTGGCAAGCTGTGCAACAATAGGTACAGTTTGAATGCCACCATCGCTGTTATTATTCCTGATATTAAGAATGATTTCTTTGCACAAGACTAAAAAGGCGCGGAAGAAGATGTAACATATAATAATTATAGAATGATGACGGGGTTTTCAAATGAATCATATGAGCAGGACGTCGCTTATTTGTCGACTTTTAAAAAAGAATCTATCGATGGTTTTATTATTGCAGCAGCAAGAGAAATACAAGAGTTAGAACAATACGATCATTTTATGATATCATTGATCAAGGAATCTTTTTAGTAATTTTTAATAGAGCAGTTGAAGAGCTGGAATGTGATAAAATTGTTAATGATGACTTTTGCCTAGAAGCATAGCAGTAGGGGTTTTATTGAAAAGTGGTGATCGGCATATATGCATGTCGAGCTCTACTAACGCATTAGGTGTTAATAAATTAAGAGAAGAAGGAATTAGAAAAACCATCACTAAACGAGAAGGTATAATTTTTAATATTGTGACAGCAATGGATGAAGAAGAATATTCCAGACTAATGGAGGATGTATTAAAACATGATGGAATCCAGCTTATCATGGCACTTGATGAAGTAGTAGGGGAATTAGCTTTAAACAAAGCTCATGAATGAGGAATAAAGATGCCTGAGAAGCTTCAGTTAATCTGTTTTTCTAATGGTCCTCTTTCAAATTATACATATCCTAAAATGATCGTTATAGATAAACATGCAAGTGAAACAGGAAAAAAGTCATTCATAAGAATGCTGAATTTATTAAACAATACAGACACTATTAAAATTAACAAAGCACACACTTTAAAAGTCTATTTGATTAAAAAGGGGAACTACTAGAAATTAAAAAAGCCCCTATCAAAAGATAAGAGCTTTGTAGCGTGGGGCGGGCACGATCCGCCGACCTCAGCATTATGAGTGCTGCGCTCTAACCAACTGAGCTACCACGCCAAGGCGCTAAAACAATACCTGTTTTTAGCGGGTGCAAATATACATGTTTTTATTTTTTTATTCCAAACCTAACTGATTATTAATTTTGATTAATTTTCTTTTTTTAGGATAGAAATTATGTACTATATTGCCACAAAAGTTATTTTAATGCAAGACCCGATCAAATTTGACCTTGAATTTCCTATTCAGGCCTCTCCGACTTTATTGTACCAGCATATAGCCACTCCTTCTGGAATGTCTGAATGGTTTGCTGATAATGTGAATAGCCGTGGTGAATATTTTAAATTCATTTGGGATGGACAAGAAGAAAAGGCAAAAATCATTAAACGGGTATCTGGTGAAAGAGCTCGCTTTCAGTGGGATTACGATGAAGACACAAAAAAATATTTTGAACTTAGGATTGAAGTAGATGAAATAACAAAAGATGTTTCTTTAATGATCACCGACTATGGTGATGATGATGATGAAGTCGAAGAACAAAAAATGTTTTGGGAAAATCAAATAAGTGCTCTAAAAAAAGTGCTAGGATCTAGTTAATTCACTAATAAATATTTAATTTTAAGCCCTAAATAATAGGGCTTTTTTTATGGTGATAATTAATCAAGAATTTTTAGAAGAACAAACTGCGGTTATACCTTATAACAATAGAGGTACCTTTTATGGTGATGGAGTTTTTGAGACTCTGAGGTGCTATAACGGTAAAGCATTACTTTTTGAAGAGCATTATTTCAGATTGATGTCGAGTATGCGAATTTTGCGTATGAATATACCAGAATTTTTCACACCAGAATTTCTGGAAGAAAGTATTATGGAATTGCTTCAAAAACAAGGTCTAAATAAGGATCATGCCAGAGTAAGAATAACGGTGTGGAGAAAGTCTGGAGGTCTGTACACACCAAAAGATCTGTCGGTTAATTACTCTATTTCTACAACAATTTTACCGTCTAAATTTAAAAATGTAACTAAAAAAGAAATAGATCTTTTTAAAGACCATTTCGTTTACGGCTCCATGTTGAGCACCCTAAAATCTACAAATAAAGCTGTTAATATTCTAGCTGGTATTTATGCTAGTGAAAATGAGTACGATGATTTATTTTTACTTAACCAAGATAAAATGGTCGTGGAAGCTATTTCTGGAAATGTGTTTTTGCGTAATGGAGATGTGATTAAAACACCTCCTATTTCTGATGGATGTTTAAATGGTATTATGAGAGCTCATATCATAAAACAATTTAAAAAAATGCTCAATTATGAATTTACCGAGGAAACGATCACCCCTTTTGAATTGCAAAGAGCCGATGAGATTTTTGTTACTAACATTATAAATGGGGTGCAAAGCGTCACTAAATACCGTAAGAAAAGCTATGTGACTGACACAGCAAGTGAACTTATAGAAATGCTTAATGATACATTCTTTGATTAGTAGCACATGCTTTGTTAACTAGTAAAATTTTTATTGTTTTTGGTTTGTAGTTGGTTAGTGACACAGTATTTTTTTTAAGTAAAAGATTTGTTTTAGACCTCTTGAACTATTCGTTCAACTCAATCAAAAATACAAGGTGAAGTGCGGAAGAGTATTTAGATTTTTTTTGAATCTGTAAAAACACTTGAATGTTCTTTAAACATAAATATAACTCGAAGTTGAATACCTCATGGTAAACAGATTTTAAGTTTTGGTTTTAATTTTCAATTCGGTATGAAGTTGACAAAAGAGATGGAATCTTAGACCTAAGATTTTTTTTAAACATATATTGATTTCTCAATTCTTTTCAATCAGCATGTAGTATAAATTAGGTTTGATTAGAATTTTTATCATTATGTAGCTCAAGTTATTACTATATATCTTAAACGAGCCAGGATCAATACTGACCTTGCAGATCATATTATTGTGTTGAGAATAAATATATGTGGCAGGTCACTGCTGTTCTATCCATCATAAGAGAGATAATGATATTTCCATTATCTTGAACCTACCTGTTAATTTTCAATAACGCGTCGGTTCATTTTGAAATACTGTTTCAATAAGTAAAAATTTTCTCTACCTGTTCAATTAGGCGATCTATAACTTGTGTCTGAGGAGGTTGGGTAATACCGGTTAATTATCGAAGCACGACAATAGTCTGTGGTTTCACTGTTTTATTTATGTCATTTTTATCTGGCCTTGTCAGGCTGTATTTAAAGTCGTCATAAATATTGTATTCAAAACCTTTTAAACGGACGCTGACTAGTTATAAGAAGGGTTCTCAGGTGCGTTAGACCACAATTCGTATTCACCGCCTAGATTCTTCATTTTTTTCTTCCATATGTCGTGCATATTATCTGATAAAATATTTTCGCTATCAGTGTTTTCTACCACTATCCAAGAATGTGACTCTAGTTCGTTCTCTAATTGATTGCGTTCCCAGCCAGAATAACCTAAAAAGAACTTAATCTCTTGACCGGTTATAATGCCATTATTTAGTAATTGACTCACGGCGTGAAAATCTCCACCCCAATAGATACCGTCCTCAATTAAATGGGATCCTGGAATTAGATTTGGAATATTGTGAAGGAAGTATAAATTATCTGTATCGACTGGTCCTCCTTGATAAACTTCAAGCTTTAAAGAAATTTCTGGAACCAATTGATCAAGTGTGTAATCTAGTGGCTTATTTAGAATAAATCCTACAACTCCTTCTTTGTTAAATTCAGTGAGTAAGACCACCGATCGTGAAAAAGAATCATTTCCTATAATGGAAGGCTCAGAAACTAAAAGGCTTCCTCTCTCGGGTGTTACATTTTTCATAAGCTTATATTAATAATTAAACATAATAAAAATTTATGAATATCACAATAATTTTTATAAAATAGCTCTGAAACCTGAATAAACTGCTTCAATAATTGGTCAAAACTAAAAAGCCCCAATCTTAAACGAGTTAAGTTGGGACTTTTAAATGCTTCAACTAGTTGAAATTAGTTAACGGCTTTTTGTAAATCGCTACCTGCTTTGAATTTCACAACTTTTTTTGCAGCAATTTTGATAGTTTTTCCAGTTTGTGGGTTTCTACCTTCTCTCGCTGCTCTTTTAGAAACTGAAAAAGAACCAAATCCCACTAAGGAAACTCTGTCGCCTTTTTTAAGAGATCCTTCTACGTTTCCTAAGAAAGATTCTAATGCCTTTTTAGCTGCTGCTTTTGAAATCCCAGCATGCTCTGCCATTCCTTCGATTAAATCTGTTTTGTTCATAATTGAATTTAAATTAATGTTGGTTAAACTAAAACGTGAAGCAAATTTATACGGAATATGCGACCACACAAGGATTCCCACATAAATCTCAATAATTTGTTCATAAAACTAATAAATTGTTAACAACTATATGCTTTTCAAAGAGATTTCTTCTCAAGCCACGCCAAATATGGCATTTTCAGCAAAAGAATATCCATTCAACAGATCTTTTACTTTCATGCGTTTTTTGTTCGGTAATTGTATTTCTTCGATTTCTAGCATGTTTTGTCCGCAGGCAACTATCATCTTATTGTTTTCTATAACAAAACTTCCAGGCTTCATTTTATGGTTCTTTTCAACAATACTACTTTTATGAATCTTCACTGTCATTTCTTCTTTGTCATTTAACAATGATTTTGCAACAGGATATGGATAGAGACCTCTAATGAGTGCATCTATCGCAGTAGCACTTTTGGTAAAATCTATAAGGGTATTCTCATTATTAAGTTTAGGCGCTTCTTTTAATTCAAAGCTGTTATTTTGTATGGTTGTTGTAACTGGACCAGCTGCTATTTTGTTCACCGTTTCTAAGCTTAACGAGGCTCCCAATGTCATTAATTTGCTGTAAAGGGTTCCAACGGTATCTGATGATTCAATAATGGTCTCTCGATTAGAGATAATAGCACCAGTGTCAATTTTATCATCTATAAAGAAAGTGGTTACACCAGTAGTCTTTTCTTGATTTATAATGGCCCAATTGATAGGAGCCGCGCCTCTATATTGCGGTAATAAACTGGCATGTAAATTAAAAGTGCCTAATTTGGGCATGTTCCAAACAGCTTTGGGTAGCATTCTAAAGGCAACAATGACTTGAAGGTCTGCCTCAAAGGAAGCGAGTTCTTTTAAAAAATCTTCTGATTTCAAGTTGTTTGGTTGCAATACAGTGAGACTATGAGCTATTGCATATTTTTTTACATCACTCTCATTAATTTTTCTACCTCTTCCAGCTGGCTTATCTGGAGCAGTAACCACCGCAACAATTTCGTGATGTGATTTATGTAATGTATGGAGGACTCCAGTTGCAAATTCTGGTGTTCCGAAAAAGATTATTTTTAAGGAATTATTCATTGATCGTATATTTATTGTCGCTGGTTATGTTAACTTTTCCTTGCTCTAGTAATGTTTTAAGATGAGCAACTACAACTTTTTTATCTTCATTTATTTGTTTACTTATCTCATTGCTATCCAGCGGTTGACTTTGTAATGCGCTAAGTATTTGATGTTCAAAAGTAGTGCCGCTTGCTGTTTTGATGCAATTGCTACAATGGCCACAATCTGCAGGTGTTTCTTCGTCAAAGTATTCTAGTATCATTCTATTGATACAACGGTCTGTATTAGTAACTAGTTTTACCAAAGCTTTCAATTTTTCTAACCGGAGTGTGTTTTGTCTTTCCAGTTCACGCGAGAATCTATTAATGGTACGCTCATCATCTCTGGGGAGTAAATAAGTAATTTGTAGATCTGTATTTGTGATAGTCGCTTCTATCAGTTCTTGTTCTTGGAGGAGTTGTAAAGTTTGATTAACGTCATCTTCACTCGTATTACTGCGTGTGGCAACTAGAGCGGTATTAATTTGTAGCACATGATGTTGACTGCTGCCGTAAGTGCGCAGTATGGCTTGTATTATAGCGTTTACTATAGGTCTGTTTTGTGCAAAGTGTATGATTTTAGTTCCGCTTTCGCGAAAGCGGATACTAGAACGTCTGTGGTAACCTTGAGCAAGACTTATCACACTAAATCTGTCTAAGGCATTAAGTGCACTATATGCCTGCATTCCATTTAATTGATAGGTATCACAAAATTTTGAGAAGGATAAAGGATGCGTTTCTTCCTCTCCTTCACCTAAAGGAATTCTTAGGTAATTAGATAATTTGCGATAAATGAATTTTAAGTATTCTGTGGTAGGTTGAGATTTAACAAACTGGTTATAAGCATGCTCTATATCATTTCGATTGTATATAAAATGAGCAATACTGGTATTGCCATCGCGTCCAGCTCTTCCCGTTTCTTGATAATAACTTTCTACACTATCGGGTAATTGCAGGTGTACCACGCTACGTACATCTGGCTTATCGATTCCCATACCAAATGCATTTGTGGCTACCATCACTTGTAACTTATTACTCATCCACGATTGAGCAGTACGCGTGCGTAATTTATTAGAAAGTCCTCCGTGATAAAATCCAGCAGTAATTTGAGACTGTTGCAGCAGCAACGTAAATTCTACTGCATTTTTTCTACTTCTCACGTAGGTGATGCTGCTACCAGGTTGAGTGGTATAAAAATCACAAAGTTCTTGACGCTTATCTCCCGTTTTTTTGATGTGATAATGAATATTAGAACGCTCGTAACTCGATTTAAATACCTTTGGGTTTTGAAGCTCAAGAACAGCGATAATATCCTCTTGAACAGCTTTTGTAGCAGTTGCTGTAACGGCAATAATAGGAACTCGTGGATGCAATTCTTTTAAAGTAATAATCTGACGGTAAGCTGGCCTAAAATCATGGCCCCATTCGCTAATACAGTGTGCCTCATCAACGGCAATAAGGTTGACATTCATTTTAAGAATACGCTCTTTAACTAAAGCTTGTTGCAATCGTTCAGGACTTAAGTATAAGAAATCATAATTTCCATATATACAATTGTCCAACACATCATCCAGTTCTCTATAAGAGATACCTCCCGTAATTCCTACCGCTTTAATATGTCTCTTTTTAAGTTGGTCAACTTGATCTTTAATTAAAGCTACTAGCGGTGAGATAACGATACAAATACCAGACAGCTGTATACCTGGTATTTGATAGCAAATAGATTTGCCTCCACCAGTTGGCAATAAGGCAAGCGCATTCTCACCTTCTAATACAGTTGAAATAATCTCCTGTTGAAGAGGTCTGAAGGTGTCAAAACCATAAACTTTATTTAATATGTCTAAAGATTTATCTATCACTGTTGCATATGATCTGTTATAAAGTTACATCTATTTTCAAGATTTAGTTGAGGTACAAGAATAGGGGAATAACCCAATTGCGTGTAAAATAGTTTGAGAATATCACCTAATACTACAGCTTGTTCATAGCTTTCATAACGCTCCGTATCACTTTTATATATGGCTTCCCATGGAGGTAAAAAGAAAACTTGATCGTATATATGCTGTTCACAGGCTTTGATAAAAGCAGGAGGTATTTCATCACCAGTAAACACGTGGTAAGCTGGAACGTCTGGAATGCCCCTGTCATAAAAATGTATACCTTTCTTTGCATTTCTGAATTGGGAGATGCGACCATCGAGTAACTGACTGCTGAATGCAAAGGGGTCTGTAAGAAAAAGTTGCTCAACGCCTTGCTCTTGAGCCTTTGCTGTTACCTCTCTAGAGATCTCATGATGCACCTTGAAGCCTCTTTTTTCAATAGTCTTCAAAACACTGGTTTTTCCAGATCCAGGACCGCCTATTATTAAAATTCTTTTGAGTTTTTTCATTAGCATACAAAATAAGTAAAACTATGGATAGCAATCGAGTGTATCATGAATTATCTTTGCATATTCATTATGGAAAATAAAGAATCAGAAGACTTTTACGCAAAATTAAAAATTCAGCTTGCAGACACAAGTATGTGGCCAGCTAAGTATTTATATAAGTTTATTGTACCATCCTTAGGGTCGCAAATTGCAGAAATAGAACATATTTTTGATGACACGGGTGCCGTAATTACTAATAAGGTGTCTAGTAAAGGTAAATATACCAGTGTTTCCATTGTGGTACATATGAAAAATCCCGATGCTGTCATCGAAAAATATAAAGAGGTGAGTAAAGTTAAAGGAGTTATTTCTCTTTAACAGATTAATTCCTCTATTTTGCGTATTTTGCAGAACTTCATAAATAAGTAATACCATTTCAATTTGATATCATCATTAGAATATAATACCGAGCGCAACCAGCTCCTTATACCCGAATATGGAAGACATATTCAAAAGCTTGTAGATCATTGTAGAGCCTTAGAGACTAAAGAAGAGCGCAATCGCATGGCTACAGCTATTATAGGTGTAATGGGTAATTTGAATCCGCATTTAAGAGATGTGGCAGACTTTCAACACAAACTTTGGGATCAATTGTTTGTGATTGCAGATTTTAACTTGGACGTAGACTCACCTTATCCTATACCTAATAGGGAAGAACTTGCTGCCAGACCACCTAAAATGTCTTATCCACAAAAGAGACCTCGATATAGATTTTATGGAAACAATATTCAGGGTATGATTAATGTTGCCCTAGGTTGGGAGAGAGGTGAAAAGAGAGAGGCGCTTGCTTATATCATTGCAAATCATATGAAGAAATCGTTCCTAAATTGGAATAAAGACACAGTTGATGATGCGGTTATTTTTAAACATCTTTTTGAATTAAGTGAAGGCGAAATCAATCTAGCAGCAAAGGAAGAAGATCTTTTAGAATCTAAATCTCTAATTTATCGCAACACCAGTACCAGTAGGTCCAGCACTAATACCAATAATAATAAGCGCCAGCACGGTAAAAAAAACGGAAGGACTACTACAAATAATAACAACAATAACAACAATAATAGAAGAAGGAATAATTAACCTCTTTATATGCGTAAATATAAAAATCCCCATTTCATTTATGAAATGGGGATTTTTATTTAAACAACTAAAATTATTTAGATTGATTTTCTAGTATCTACCGTATTCATTCTCCATGCGTCCAGCATCCATGTAGTTGTTTCTAATTCTCTTATGTAGGCGCCTATCAGGTCAATAGTACCTTCATCTTCACAAGCTCCAGCGGTTTTAACAACTTTAGACATTTGCAATAGAATCGTTCCATGATCTTCTATAAGATTTTTCACCATATCTGTGTCAGGTAATTCTGATGCTGATTCTTTGATATTAGATAATGTCAAATAATCACTGTAGTTAGAAGTAGGCTGGTATCTTAAGGTAAGAATGCGCTCAGCAATTTCATCAATCTTTAAAGCGGCATCGTCATACATTTCCTCAAATTTCACATGAAGATCAAAAAAGGAACGTCCCACAATATTCCAGTGGTAATTTCTTATTTTTTGATAGTACAAATGATAATCGGCTAAAAGAATATTTAATTCTTTACTGGTATCTTTTGCTTTTCCCTTATCAAAGTGTAAATAGTCCATTGTTGTATTTGTGTTTTTTGTTAATGTTTAAATTTATTAATCATATAGAGGAACTTTATATTACCAGTTTGAATTACTACACCGGCAGCTGAGATGTATAGATTCTCTCTCCTTTATCGAATAATATAAAGATAAGAATATAAAAGGCCTAGGTTTTCGAAACTTGAGTTAAACTATGTTTATAAAATCATAAATTGATCCTATAAACACTGAAATAATATAAATTCATTGAGATATCTTAAATTATTTAACGACAAAAAAACATTCAAATGTTTTTGATTCCAATAATTGCATCCATATCAATGGTGCAAAACCTCTTTGAAGACTCTCTTTAGTCAATTCTAGAATTTCATTAAACGTGTAAGAAGTAGGTAATTCTTGCGGCAGCATCTTCCAAGCATATTTTTCTGGAAGGAAATAGCTGTTTGTTGTTTCTGCTTTCGCGAAAGCTTGATAAATATAATAATATCCAACAATACTGGACTTGTTGATGTATTCAAATTTATGAGACCAAAATTGATGAGGTATAAATACGTGTGCTAAAAAGCAAACTTTTTGTTTAATTTGAGTGACATCTACATGGTGACCTTTTAATAATTTACTGGTTTCTGGAGCATAGAGCAATGGCAATTGTTGATTTTTAAGATGTTCTAATTTTCTGACCAGATTATCCCTTCCATTAGGACCTTGATATTTGTTAAGTTCTTGAAGTGTTTTTGATTTTTTGTCACTTGTTATTGTAGGATTATAAATGTAAAACTTATAGACCAGTTCTATATGTATAGTGGTATTAGTACGTTTATTTTTTATGATATAATCAAGTTCACCTATCGTTATTTTGCCTTTGAAAACTTGTGCATTAGAAAGTACCAGATCGTAATTATTAGATTGCTCTACACAAAACTTGAAAAAGTATTCGGCTCTTTTACCTAGCAAAGTTCCTTGAGGTATCACAGGTAAATCTAAGGACTCTTGATCCTTTAGATGGTCAAAGTTAAAATTTGATAATCCAAACTGTTCTAAACCAAGCAGCGTTCCAGACCACAAACTTGCTGTTTTATAAAAAGCTTTAAAACGCGCAAAATTGTTGTCCATGGTATTACAGTTTTGAATACTGACTTTTAATGTAGTGACCAGCAGCCGGGCCTAAGTTAAATAGTAAATCAAGACCACTTAAAGGTTGTGAAAAACCATGTTTTTCTTGGAAAACTTGTATATACGAATCAAGTGTTATCAATGGTGTACCTTTTGCCGTGATCAATCGATGGGCTAGCATGTTATTCTGATATTCTTGAGTGGTCTTTATTTCTCTGTCAAGTTGTAAGTTTTTTAATAAGAAATGAAGTGTTTTTATATTCCAATCTATTAAGGAGTCTGGAATATCTTTAAAAAGTGTCTCGAGGTCATCTTGATAATATTCAAAGTATGGACTGCTATAATAAGCACTTTTAATGCTTTTTAAATGCGTGGTTGCCCAGCTTTGTGAAAGGTCTATTTCTACCGCGTTATAAGAAAGGGAACGACCCGTTTTTTGATGAATGATAGGAATGTTAAGAGCAAGTTTACCATTTGCTGCAGCAATGTAAGTTCTGTTCCTATACGTCTGTTTTACATAACTATCTTGAGTTTCTAAAACAATGACTGTTGATTTATGAATATGAATAAGGGTGATCACATCCACAAAATAGGACGGATGAATACAGATTTCATTCATAGCTTTATAGAGTTACGATTTTGCTTTATTCTCTTTTTTATTTTTCAAGATCTTTTTAACTACAAAATAACCAGCTAGTAAAACAAGGAAGTAAACCAGGTACGAAGTAGGCTTTCCAGTTCCGTTTACCGTAGTGAACATTCTTTCAAATCTAAAGGCACTAAAAAACGACTTGTTACTGTCATAACTCATCCATACAAAAACAGGTTTTCCTACCACATGATTAAATGGTACATAACCCCAGAATCTACTGTCTAAACTGTTATCACGATTATCTCCCATAAGCCAGTAGTAGTCCTGCTTAAAAGTATAAGAGCTAAGTGGTATACCGTTTAAAAACACGTTCTTCCCTATGGTGGTAATATCGTTAAATACAGCCATTTCACTACCTTCATATACTTCTATAATTCTTTTGAAATAAGGAATATTTTTGTGATCTATAGCTATGGTCATTCCCGCGGCAGGAATTAGGAATTCTTCGCGATCATCATTATTATTAACAAGCCTTGCATCATAAGGGAATGCGTTGTCCTTGCTATATGCCGTTTTGATATCTCTACGATCTCTGTAATCTGTTCTAAAAGGCGCAGCTAATAATTGATTCTGTCTTTCATAAAATGAAATAATACCATCAGATTTTAGTTGTTCAATTGCTTCCTTAGTCGCAGTAATTTCAAGATTGTTGCGATTATTTGTTCTGTCCTTTTGGTAAATTTGTTCGGTTAGGTCATACTTTTCAATCATATAAGCTTGGTTTGCCATAAGATCGAGCCGCGTTGCTATAATATTATATTTGTGCTGCGGTCTAGCGCGTTCTGGTAAAATTAGTTCTTCTCCATTAATAAAAATCACACCATCTTTCATAGACATTTTATCACCAGCAATCGCAACACATCTCTTTACATAGTTGGACTTTTTATCGATAGGCTTGTAATGGAATTTTCCATCGTCAAAAGGATATGAATTTATAGTGTCTGTAGGATAATTAAAAACAACAATATCGTTGCGTTCTATTTTTTGAAATCCAGGTATTCTAATGTAAGGTAATTGAGGTCTCGCTAGATAACTCTTTATTCCTGCTACAGGAATGGTATCGTGCACCATGGGAGCAGCGATCGGTGTCATAGGCAATCTTGCACCGTAATGAAATTTACTCACAAAAAGAAAATCTCCTGTAAGTAAAGTTTTTTCTAAGGAAGACGTAGGTATAATAAAAGGTTGCATGACATAAGTATGTACTATGGTTGCTGCTATAACGGCAAACAGAATAGAGTTGGTCCATTCTCCAGCAGTTGTTCTAGGGTTTACTTCTCTCTCCTTTATATGTATAAGAGGTTTTGTGTAGCTAATATAGTAGATATAAAATCCTAAAGTTAAAACACCCAATGCGGTATCCATGGATTTGTTGTAACCAAATGATCGCAGTGTATCAACCCACACTACAATAAACATCAAGATATTAACGACTGGTAGAAATAACAATAAAGTCCACCACCAAGGTCTATTCATAACCTTCATTAATATTATCGCATTATAAATGGGTACAAAGGATTGCCAAGCTTTATATCCAGCTGCAGTATACATTTTCCAAGTTCCTAATCCATGGATCAATTGGATTATTAAAAATACGATCAACCATTCTGTCCAATTCATTTTGTTTTCTTATAGTAGAAGAGAAGTTATAAGGATTTATTCTAATCCTAGAACTTCTTTCATCGTGTAAATTCCTTTTTTATTTATGATCCACTCTGCTGCGATTATGCTTCCTAGAGCAAAACCTTCTCTTGTATTTGCTGTGTGGGTAATTTTTATATTTTCAATTTCATTTTGATAAGTAACACTGTGGGTCCCTTTTATATCATCCTGGCGCAGTGCTTCTATAGGCACAGAGTTTTTTTCTAAACTCGTACCTAAATGCCATTTCTCTTTTTCTACCTTTTCAGAAAGTCCTTCAAATAGAGTAATCGCTGTACCGCTTGGAGCATCTTTCTTTTCTGTATGATGAATTTCTTTAATTTTCACGTCATACTCTTTAAAGCGGGTCATTATTTCGGCTAATTTTTTATTGAGCTCAAAGAATATATTTACACCTAAACTAAAATTGGACGCATACACCAAAGTTGATTGATGCTGGTTAATAAGTTCCGTAATTTCTGGAAGATGCTGGTTCCATCCTGTAGTTCCACAAATAATTGGGATTTGAGTAGGAATTAAATACTTGAGATTCCCTAAAACACTTTCGGGGGTTGTAAATTCAATAATAACATCAGCCTTTGTAATATCTTCCATAGAGTCATTACGGCCTATTCTAGTGACCACAATGTGATCTCGCTCAAGAGCAATTCTTTCAATAGCTTTACCCATTTTACCATATCCTAATAATGCTATTTTCATACTAAAAAGTGTAGCTTATATTAAAACCATATGTATTGCCTATGGCAAGCGTATTATAATCAGCATAAGGAAGGAAAGTCAGATTACGGTCTACATTGAACTGGCTTAAATGGCCATCCACATTAGCATCTATAATTTGCAACACGTAAAGCGCCGCTGTTATGAGTATACTTAATTCTTTGTTGCGTTGTGAAGTTTTTTGGGCTCTTTCAAGTGCTTCGGTTGTAATAAAAGGAGTTCCATCAGGATTTGAAAACTCGTCGTCTGTGCCACCAGCGAGACGTATTCTAAAAGCATCTCTTAATCTTTGGTATTCCTTATCGTTTACTGTATAAATATATATAGGAATTCCAACCGCAGCAAGAGCCAGAGGCACTTTCCAGTATTTCTTATTATAGGCTTGACCCAGACCAGGAATTACGGCGCTATAAAAAGCAGCCTTTGCAGGTCTGTTAGCATCATAAATCCTAGAGACACTATCCTGAGCAACGATGAGGTCATTTAAATCTAAAGTGGTATTCGGGTTATTTTGAGCAAACCCTAGTATTCCAATAAACAGCATTATATAAAAGAATCTATGACTCATTAATTAACTTTACAATACGTTCAAAGTCAGCTTTAGAGGCGTAGGAAATGGTTATTTTACCTTTTCCTGTGCTAGACATAGTAGTAGAAACTTTCGTGTCTAAAAGAGTATTAAGGTCTTTTGTATGTTGTGTTACATGATCAGGTAACGTGTTGGTTTTAGTTTGTTGTGGTGTAAGCTTTCCTCCCTTTATAAGTTTAACTAATTTTTCAGTTTCCCTCACAGAAAGGCTGTCACTCAATATTTTTTGGTAGGTATCTAATTGTTGTTCCAGGCTTTCAAGGGTGATCAATGCACGGCCATGACCCATAGTAATAAAACCATCTCTCATTCCAGTCTGTATGATTGGATCTAACTTTAATAAACGTAAATAATTTGCAATGGCGCTGCGAGATTTCCCAATGCGATCACTCATTTGTTCCTGGGTAAGATCTATGTCTTCAATTAACCTTTGATAGGAAAGAGCAATTTCTATAGGATCTAGATCCTGACGTTGTATATTTTCTACCAACGCCATTTCAAGTGATTCCTGGTCGTTTGCAATACGCACATAAGATGGAATAGTCTCTATTCCTAAAAGTTTAGAAGCGCGATACCTGCGTTCTCCAGACACCAGCTCGTATTTTCCAAAACCTTTTTTACGTACGGTAATTGGCTGGATAACACCTAGTTCTTTTATAGAAGAGGCAAGTTCTCTTAATTGCTCTTCATTAAAACTAGTTCTAGGCTGAAAAGGATTCATATCGATGTCTGTCAAGGAAAGATCAATGACATTACCCACTATTTTATCGGCATTTTTATCCGTTGCAGATAATATATCGTTGCTAGGATCTTTTAAAAGAGCAGATAATCCTCTCCCTAGCGCTTGTTTTTTAATTGCTTTTGCCATGTTGCTTAAGCGTTTTTCTGTATAAGTTCATTTGCAAGGCTTAAGTAATTCTCAGAACCTTTACTTGCAGCATCATAATTAATAATACTTTCTCCATAAGAAGGCGCTTCACTCAAACGCACATTGCGCTGAATGATTGTTTTAAAAGTAAGACCTTCAAAATGTTTATTTACTTCTTCTACTACTTGATTGGATAAACGCAGTCTGCTATCATACATGGTAAGCAGTAAACCTTCTATGTCAAGATCTGGATTATGGATTTTTTGGATGCTTTTTACGGTGTTTAATAACTTACCTAAACCTTCCAGGGCAAAATATTCACATTGAATAGGAATCAGCACAGAGTTACTCGCAGTGAGCGCATTTAGGGTGAGTAAACCCAATGAAGGAGCGCAATCTATAATAACGTAATCATACAAGTCTTTGATGTCTATCAAAGACTTTTTCATCATATACTCACGTTTTTCTTTATCTACTAGTTCGATCTCTATAGCTACTAAGTCAATATGCGCAGGAATAATATCTACGTTAGGAGAGTCTGTTTTGATAATTAAATCCTTAGCTTTTATAGAGTTTTCAATAAGTTGGTAGGTCCCATGCTCTATAGCATCCACATCGATTCCTAAACCAGAGGTCGCATTTGCCTGTGGATCTGCATCAATGAGTAAAACTTTCTTTTCTAAAACACCTAGACATGCTGCAAGATTAACAGCTGTCGTTGTTTTTCCTACACCACCTTTTTGGTTTGCTATGGCTATTATTTTACCCATGGGAGAATTATATTATTAAAATGCTAAAGTAAATATTTTACAGTTGATTTTACTGTCAAAACTCTAATATGGTTCATAACATTTTATAACAAAACAATTTGTTCTTGTTAGTTCATTGATTTTGAGTGGCACATGTTATAAATGAATAGGCAAAATAGAGCAGCAAAGGTACTGCTGTTGCCATATTATGGTTGGAGAGTTATGAGATCTAATAACTAACTTTGCTACATGAAAAAAATACTTGTGATAGGGAAAAACTGGCCAGAGCCTAATACCACAGCGGCAGGTTATCGAATGATACAATTATTAGAGGTTTTTCAAGAAGATGGATATGAAATTCATTTTGCTTGCGCTGCTACAAAGTCAGAATATTCGGTAGATTTAAACTCTTTGCAAATTATTGAGAGGCCTATTTTACTTAATGATACTAGCTTTAACACCTATGTAAAAGAGCTCCTTCCAGAACTAGTCCTTTTTGATCGTTTTATGACCGAAGAGCAATATGGATGGCGAGTTAGAGAAAACTCGCCTGGATCGTTACATATCTTAGATACCGAAGACCTTCATTTCCTTAGAAAGGCTAGGGAAGAGGCTTTTAAAAAAAACCAGCCTGTTGATTTGTTTGGTGAGGCGGCAATGAGAGAAATTGCCGCTATATACAGATGCGATTTGAGTATTATTATTTCTAGTGTTGAACACCAACTATTACTCAATTCTTTTCATATACCAGAATCCAAATTAGTTTATGTGCCGTTTCTTTATAGGTCTACAAAGTTAAAAAAGACAGGTGAGTTACCGCCTACCTATGAGGAACGTTCTAATTTTATAATGATAGGAAACTCCCTGCATGCTCCTAACTACGATGCAATTCTATATATGAAAAATACGATATGGCCTTTGATTAGGAAGAAATTACCTACTGTTGAGATTCATATATACGGAGCTTATCAAAATGAAAAAATCCATCAACTCGATAATAGAGCACAAGGGTTTTTAATAAAAGGGTATGCTCAAAAGGCCATTGATACCCTACAACAATATAGGATTTTAGTAGCTCCATTAAGATTTGGCGCGGGATTAAAGGGGAAAATATTTGATGCAATGCAATCTTCAACGCCTGTTGCCATGAGTACTATTGCATCAGAAGGTATGTTTAAAGACTCCTTAGTTTATGGCTTTGTAGAAGATGACGTACGTAAATATGCGCAGGAGTGTGTAGACTTATACAAGACAGAAAGAGATTGGGATCGTATTAGTAAGACGAACATTAATTTATTACAAGAGAATTATTTCTATCCCGCTTTCGCGAAAGCATTACTATTAAAGATTTCTAGAATAGTATTAAATCAAAGTTTGCCAGTGGATCAAAACACCTTTTTTGATAGAATGTTGAATTATCATTCTTATTCTAAATATAAATATCTTTCTAAATGGATACATTTAAAGACCAACAAGTCTGATTAAAAATACTCATTAGTACCTCTCAAAACTTCACGTTCCAAAACACAGAGTTCATTGATACCAACATTTACTTAAGTTTGAATTAATAGTTAAATTAGAAAAATGCAATTTTAGAGTTGAACAGATTTCAAAAGCGAATTTTATGTTCATGCTATTGAAAGACTCCGCATCCATCTAATAGTCCCTTTAAAAGTTACTAAACATATATAGACGGTAATAAGCTTTTATAGGGTGCTTTTTTTACGAAGAAACACGTAGTTAAAAAGTTTAAAGAAAGCTAGTGAAGTAAATCCTACCAGTAAGCCTACTATAAATTCACCTATAATAGAAGGTAGCGACCCTAATAATTCTTCTATAAAATGAATGTTATGTATGCATATACCACCGGCAACTAAAATAAGTGCGATCGTTCCAATAACAGATAAGCTTTTAATAACTTTAGGAAGTGCTCGTACTAAGAGAGTACCAATCATTTTTGATATACTTTTCTTTTTATCACTTAATTGTATCAATCTTAAACCTAAGTCATCCATTCTTACGATTAGTGCCACGATTCCATAAACTCCAATGGTTGCAATTATCGCCACTATGGTTACTACCATAATTTGATTGTATATGGGTTCCTCTAAAACAGTTCCTAAAGCAATGATCACAATTTCAACTGATAAAATAAAATCAGTCACTATAGCCGATTTAATTTTACCCTTTTCGAGTGTTAAAATTTCAGTTTCTGATCGTTCTTTGAGTTTAATTTTAATTACTGGTTTGATCGGAGGAAGTAAGTATTCATAAATTTTTTCTGCCCCTTCATAAGCGAGGTAAATAGCACCCAACAATAGAATTATTGTTACTGCCCAAGGGGCAAATGCGCTTAGTAAAAATGCTATTGGTAAAATGATTAATTTATTTAAAAAGGAACCTTTAGTAATCGCCCACAATACTGGGATTTCTCGAGAAGAAACAAATCCTGACGCTTTTTCAGCATTTACGGCCAAATCGTCTCCTAAAATACCAGCCGTTTTTTTGGTGGCAATTTTACTCATTGCAGCAACATCGTCCATGAGAACAGCTATATCATCTAGTAAAGCAAAAAAACCTGATCCCATTTGTGTAATTCTTTTATTTATGCTTTTAAGTATACAATCAACAAAAGTCCTCCCATTATTGAGTACCCTGCTTAGCTATTATTATCCTTGGAGCTTTTGCTTTACTAGCAGACTCGTAATGAGCTAAGTCAAACTATAATTCGATTTGTCATAACGTTTTTTTTAAAATTAAACGGATATAATTGATACTTCTAGTTGAAAGACTGAGTTTTAAAAGGCCTGTTATTTGGAGTGTAAAAGTAAATTATTTAAGCCACCATCACAATAATTAATAGTTTTATGAACCTGTAAATTATTTTAGCGAACGGGTCAGCAGGTGCAGTGGGATAATCACGAGTTGGTATAATGAAGAAGTCAGCAGAAGTCATAATACTTAAGGGAAACGAGGTAGGAAAAACCTACAGGTCTCACAATTGAGGAAGGACGGAATATAATTTTCTTCAAAATTCGCATAGGAGCACAAGTTGTAGCTTATGCTTAAATTAGGGGATAGTATCAAGAGTGAAAAGAGCTTTGGCGAGATGAATTACCAACCGTCGTATACGAGACCCGCATGTACGTTGTGTGATAGGCGCACTCTGGCTATTTTAGTCAGAGCCGTCTACTCGATTAGGCACTTTATTCTTATTCTTCCAAAACCAAATGTGCAATATCGCTAGAGAGATAAAATGCATTTTGACGACTTCCAAAACTGTTAGACAAAACAGTAGACACCATTTTATGGTCTAAATAAATAGAAAAAAAAGCACTAGTTCCAGGTTGCGTCCCTCCGTGTTGAATAATTCTACCATATTTTGGGTCATCATATACCGCCCAACCAAAACCATAAGGGTCATTGCCTGTTGCTGGCGCAAGTTCATCTGTTGCATTTATCATCATTTGAAGAGTAGAACTATCAACAAGTCTGTGATTAAGAACAGCCTCTCCAAATTTAAGTAAATCTTTAGCTGTGGATTGAACGCCTCCTGCTGGATAGATAATGCTTAAATCAGTTTTTGGGCTTTTTATAAATGTTGAGCTTACTTTAATATAAAGTTTTGATTTGTTTTTATAGTCTTGTTCATCTTCTTCTAGGCTTGTATTCGACATTCCTGCTACATCCCAAATATTTTTTTTCATATATTCTCCATAACTCATTTGGGTTATTTTTTCAATTATCGCCCCTAAAACTGTATATCCATAAGAAGAGTACATGAATTGAGTGCCTGGTTCAAACTCAAGATCATTATCCTTAAAAGCATCTAATGCATCTACTAACGTAGTATAATGGGTGAACGAAAGCGCATCCCATTTTGATGAATAATGAGAAATTCCTGAGGTGTGCTTTAGCAGATGTCTAATAGTGATGTCCCCTTTTATTTTTTTTGGAAATTCCTTTATATAAGTTTGAATAGGGTTATCTAAATCAAGCATTCCTTTTTCGTATAATTGCATAATTGCAATAGCGGTCATTGGTTTAGTAATAGAAGCTATTCTTCCTAGCATATTACTATTTGTTCTTTTTTGCTCACTTTTATCAGTAAAACCTGCGCCACTTAGATATGTACCACAGTTTTCTATATATAGTCCTGCTGTGACTCCCAAAAAGTTGTTGGATGCCATATGTTTATTAATTATTTCATTCGCTTTACTTTCCAATTCATTATTAAGTACAAAAGGGGATTCTTCACACTTAAAATTAATTTTACTTTTAGCTTCAGGAATTTCGACTTGACTAAACGGATTAAAAGATAGGGGTTCAATAATCCAAGTGACTCCTACCGTTAGAATAAGAACAATCAATAATAATATTTTTCTTTTTTTCATTAGTTTTACTTAGAGGTAGTATATAGTAGACGTCACAACACTCTTTTTGTTACTATAGAATTGAACTATGGTGCCTAACGGTTTGTGTATGGTTAGGTGCGTGGGTTACTCAAATAATTTAATAAATTCAAACTGAACATTAGGGAAATCCGTAGGGTTATCCGAGTACACACAGACCCTAGCAATTAATTATACACGATGTGTGTGCCCAGTATGGACATCTTAACCTTACTGTAAGGTAAGTTATTAATTTATAGGGTGCAGGTCCCTTATGCGATGGAGTAACGTCTGGAAGCATTAGTAAATCGCACGGGTGGTAAGCGTGAGGTTACATCTGAAGAAAGCGAGACTACAAAACTCGGTATTGACGAACAGAAACCGAATACAGAGGCATATTTATTTGGGTAAGCAAGCACATCAATGTAATGCCCTAAGAGTACCAAAAGGGTAACGATATACAAAGCACATAGCTTTAAGGGTTTTTAATCTTCCTTTTCCCCTTTCTCTTAGTTAAAAGATTAAACCTTAGCTACACTACGATTGAAAATTTTGCCTTGATAAAGGAAAAAATAAATTCCTAAAAATTACCGAAAAGCTACATCCATTGAGTAGGTGTAGATACGACAGGAATTGAGTGAAAGAAGGTACCATTACCTGGAGGACGGAGCGTCAAGAAATGATTTGGTAATTATTCTGCTTTAAGTTGCGTTTATTGATTGAATTCAGGACTTGTTTTATTACGGTTTTTTGTACTCACTTTAATTATTTTCCAGTCGACGCTAAAAGAACCAATTTATGTGCTAGGTATTCCCCAGCCTATGCGTGGAACCTAACTAATAGAGGAAAATGGGCAGTAGCACACTTCCCTATACTAGGTACTACAATCACCCTATCTAGATTAAAACGAAAAAGCTACAGAGCTATGATAGATTATCTGAATAGAACGCAAACTTCGATTTTTTGAACCGCGGTATACGAGACCCTTATGTACGGTGGTGTGAGAGGCGCACTGGCAGTTATTTAACTGTCAGCCGTCTACTCGATGGTAGCACGTTTTTTATTCACATTTATTTAATTCTGAATAATATTTAATCGGATTACGATTTCTATATTTTATTCCACTTATTGATTTACAAAATTTTTCTTTGTCCTTTTTTATTATCAATTCTAAATACTCAATAAATTCCTCTGCATATTCTCCATCTGCAAAACTAGCAAGATTTAAACTTGGCAAATAGAGATCATTATTTTTTCGAGAAGCAACTTGTTCAAAAATTATTCGAGTAGTGTCGTAAAAAAAATCAGTTTTTCCCAGTGTGTGGTCAGGACCAGTTGTTCCATAAAAGATTTAAAATTCAGCATAATCTTCAGGAACTAATTTTATTAAAATGGATTCAGGTATTTTGGTTTTGTTTAAATATAATTCAGATGCAGTATTTAAGTTTTTCTTATATTCGGTTTCATTCAGAGTTTTTAATTCAGACGAATTCCCCTAAGTCAGAGATGAAATGATTATTAAAATGTTTAAAGTTAAAATCTTGCTCACAGTTTTTTTTCAAATGTGCTACAACGTCATTGCTATGGTTAGTACGTAATTAAAAAGCGAATGCCTTCCGATTAAGCACTTAGCCAAAACTTTTTATTTTGTTTTATCTTTTTTGTTCTAAAGCCAAATTAAAAGATTTGGTGGACTTAGTAAATGTGCCAAAACTTTCGGTTAAGCACCAAAACCCTTATTAATTATAGCCATTGTTAACTGCTGGCTTTTTTAGTTAGTATTATTTAAATATTAATCGGGTCTTTCAGGAATATAAACAACATCAACTTCTACATTATTTCCATATTTTACTATGATAGAACATAATACAGAAACACTTTCACTATTGTGGGTAGCAGGTTTCATCAAAGGCATTTTTCTAAGCACTCTTAAGATTTCTGCCTGAACGGTTATTTCTGAATCTCTCACTTTCATGCCAGTTAAATTTCCGTTTTCGTTGATTATAAAAAACGCTTCTACCTGTTTTGGTTCTGAAAGATTTAAATCTTTAGATACACTCAAGTTAAACTCTTGTATAATAAATGTTGATACTTTATTATTAAAACATACTCTTGTTTCTTCTATTGAGAGTTCTTCACAACCATTATACACTGGTGCCATTTCTACATCTTTTAATATCATACTATTATCAGTAGTATATGTTGCTAAACCGTCATCATGCGACACAATGCTGCATAAACTTAATAAAGCCTGTTCCTCTACTTTTGTCATATTTCCTTGTGCCATCACTTGTTCCTGTACAGCATTTATTTTCGCTATTAAATCACCTTCTGTGTTTTTTAACGAGTTGGATTCTTCCTTACAAGAAAAGCATAATAGAACAATAAAAATGGTTGAAACGACCAATAAATTCTGGAATTCAAATTTTGTTTTACGATTAAATTTGTATTTCATAAGTTTTGATTTTTTTGCTTGTTGCCAACAAATAAATATCGTCATTGACGATATTTATTGTGTATCGTCATTGACGATATATCAATTACGCATTAAATATATATCATTTCTTAAAACTATCCAAAGCACCATTTGCCTTTTTGTTATGAACAGCAAGCGTTTGTGTTTCAATAGTTTCAATTTTAGTAAAAGCAATTACTAGAAATAAGAACAGATACCATCCAATTCAACATTACAAAACTTCAAAACAAAAAAAATCAATCTTCTAGCGGCTTAAAAAAATACAACTCATGATCCAACTCTAGGTCTGGATGCAGGATTTTAACGAGGTCTTTTAAAACAAGGTCCGGGCGCATACTAGCCTCTTCATAATAAAGAACGCCTCCTTTTGCGCCTACAGTAAGTGCATGCGTGTACACCCGTCTGTTCTTAAATGAGTCAAAAAGTGCATAGGATTTGTTATTGGCCAGCATTTTTGAATAACTCGTATATTGTGCTGGTGCAATCCAGTACGTGGCTTCCCGACCGTCTATCAGTACCTTTTCTATGTTGTAAGCCAGAGAACCGGTCCCTTTTGTTGCCGCATACATATAATCAGCTCCGGCGTCGTTCAAGATTTTTCCTTGCCAGGAATTTCCGTAAGGCAAATACCATTGATCTTTATAGGTAGCACCGCTTAAAACTTTGGGACGTTCCAGATGTGCCACTAATTTTAAGGTGTTCTGATATTCCTTTTCTATAGTCTTAAAAATGCTGTCGGCTTCTTTTTCTTTACCGTATAACACCCCAAAAAGTTTGATCCATTCTGCTTTTCCTAAAGGATGTTCTTCTACCCAATCGCCATTATATAAAACAGGAACACCAGCTTCTTCTATTTTTTGATACGTAGGATTGCTGTCATCAATACTAAAACCCATAACGAGATCTGGCTCTAGAATTATAGTCGTCTCTACATTCATGAGTTGGTTGGTACCTAGTTCTTTTATGTTTCCAGAATCTATTAATGATCTCACTTTTGGAGCACTGATATAGTCGGTAGCAGGAAAACCTATCAATGATTTTTCTTCCCCTAACAATACCAATGGCGTGATATGAGTGGTAGAGGTCACTACTATTTTTTCAATAGGAATAGGGATCGTCACCCGCGCATTGGTTTTAGAAACGAGCTCTGTTCCTTGGCGTTTAACTAGTGTAAAGGGATAATTCACCGCACTATCGGGCCACGGGTTTTTAATCGTTACCTGGTAACCAGTTGCAGTTGTTTCAATTTGAAAACCACGCGCATAGTTGATTTCTATGTTTTTATATCCTGTTCGATCTTCGGCGGCTGGGGCGGTTTTGTTCTCCACATCTTTACAAGAGTGTAGTATAAAAACCAATAAGACAAGGTAAAGAAGATGCTGTTTCATAGACTTCAAAAATACCATATATCAGGAGCAAGAAAAGACTTTGTTCTCCATTTAGTTAAAAAACTTGCGCTATTAAAGTAAGTAGGTGTATTAAAGTACTACTTTCGTGGCTTGAATTATGGTTTTAAGGTGCTGTAATAAGGTTACTTTTTTGTATCCCGCTTTCGCGAAAGCGTTACACAAGAAGTTCTTGCCGCAAGGTTGGAGATGCGAATGTAACATAACAACAACACCTAAAATTAAAAGGGAATCTAGTGCAATTCTAGAGCTGTTCCCGCAACTGTAAACAAAACGTCTTTAAACGACGTCTTTTATTTTAAAAGGTAAAATCAATACGGCCACTGAGTCCAGGACTTGGGAAGGCGATTTTATTTTGAAGTCAGGAGACCTGCCACACTTCATTACAAGAATTGTTCATCTTCGGGATAGAGATAGCGATGAGTTTTTATTGATGTATGTACCACGCAGGTTCTCTTGATACGTAATGTTTACGTGTGAAGCAATTAGCAAGCTCAATTTCTGCTTGTTAAAACAACGACCTGTCAAGTTGCTGACTACATCGGGTATTCCCTCCTCAAAATTTCCTTTCCGAGCCTAAAAACCTAAAAATGAAAAAACAAATCATCGCATTGAGCGCCATGATTGTTGTAGCTGTGTCGGGAAATGCACAAGTAGTCCAAGACTCTACGACAACAAAACTGGAAGAAGTGATCGTTACAGCTTCATCAAAATTTGACTTACAACGTAAAGACAGTGGTAAGCCAGTCATTAAAATCACACGAGCAGATATAGAAGCACAACGTGCCTCCAGTATTGCAGACCTCCTCAACCAGTACGCAGGTATTGAAATTAATGGCTCCCGCAGTAATGCAGGACAAAATCAAAGTTACTTTATACGTGGTGGAAACAGCCGTCAGGTTTCTTTTTTGATCGATGGAGCCCAAGTAAATGATCCCAGTAATATTGCTGGAGATTTTGACCTGAGATTGATAGATATCGATCAAATTGAAGAAATCGAAATCTTAAAAGGTGCTGCAAGTACTCTTTATGGAGCAAATGCCAGTACGGCGGTCATCAATATAAAACTGCGTAAAGCACCTAAATCCGGAGTACGTGTGAATGTCGCTTCTTTTATAGGAACTAATAAAAGTGTAGAACAATCTAACAATGGTCCTAACGAATACAATAATAGCGTCCAACTTCAAGGCACCGCAAAAGGTGGGCTTACTTATGGAGTAGGATTCAACCATCAAAGTACCAACGGTCTAAGTGCCGCAGAAAGTGCTGATGATAATGAGCAGTTTGAAGCTGATGAGTTCAATCGCGTCAACCTTCTCGGTCGCATCGGATATAATAATAACAAGGACTTCAAGCTAAGCAGTTACATTTCTTTTGATGAATATGTAGCGGAATTTGATAATGGTGCCTTTACAGACGGTGATAACGAAACGTACAGCCGTCAAATACGCTGGGGAACTAACATGAACTGGAAGTACTCTGAAAAAGGAGAGCTGGTATATACAGATGTGAGCACGCACACCCGTAGAGATAATAGGAGTAATTTCTCTTCTATCTTTAATGCAGACGGATATTCCCTTGACCTTTATAATAAATATACTTTTGATTTATCTGATGTTTCTAGTTTAAAAACCATCTTGGGTTTTAACTTTAATAATCAGACATATGAAGATTTTAGTATTCCATTTGGCAGTACAGATTTTGCCCAAAATGCAAATAAAGACAACGTGAATTTTCAGATTTACGATCCCTATTTTAATGTGGTTTATTTGAGCGGTGCCGGTTTTAATATCAATGCAGGAGCACGGTACAACATGCACAGCAACTATGATGGAAAATTAGTGTACAATTTCAACCCTTCTTATAGATTTAGTGCAGGAGAAAATACGTTCAAAGCTTATGCCAGTTACAGCACTGCTTACATCACGCCATCCTTGTTTCAATTGTATGCGAGTGGTTTTGGGAATGAAGACTTAGCACCAGAAGAAAATGCCACTTTAGAGGCAGGACTTTCTTGGAGTAAAAACCAGTCGAGCCTAGTTGTTACCGTTTTTCAACGAGAAGAAGATAATCTGGTGCAGTTTGTAACTATTGATCCAGCTACCTTTACTTCACAATATCAAAACGTAGATGAACAATTGACAGCAAGAGGTGTGGAAATTATGGGACAAACTCAATTGTTTGATAAATTAAACTTGACCGCTAACTATACATTTACAGAAAGAGATAATGTACCACAATTGAGACGTATTCCTAAGCACAAGGTAAATGCTAGTGCAAGAATAGAAGCTTTTAAAGGAGCCTTTTTAACCGCTAGATATCAATACAATCACGAGCGTGGCGATGCCTTCTTTGACATGAATACATTTAGCACTCAAAATGTGGAACTAGAAAGTTACCAGTTGGTAGATCTTGATGCTACCTATAAATTACCGACCAAAGAGGTTACCTTTTTCGGAGGTGTTGCTAATTTGCTAGATGAAGATTTTCAAGAAGCAGTAGGTTTTCAAACCCGCGGTAGAACGTATAAAGTAGGAGTGAGGTTGGGTTTTTAATACAGGAATAATACCAGTTTAGTTTTTAAATGGCGAGTACATAAACTGAATTATTTTTATTTAAACCTAAGTATGGACTTCAGTTCACATCTATAAAAGCAAAATGGCTGCTCCAACGGAGCAGCCATTTTTTTGAATAGTTGAAGAGGTTGGCTTTTTTTATAACATAGCAGGGTATGGTGCGCTAAAGATCCCATATAGCGTAAAGGTTTATTGGTATGTGTCGCTTTTGGTTCAAAAATAGGAGTTGGTAAACTGTTTTACAGCTTATGGATACCGATAGGAGCAGTGGAATTCATACCGTTTTGAAAACAGCTGTCATTACTTATAGGTTAGAATGTCCGTGTTGTTGTAAAGCGTAGTTGTGCAATTCTCCTTTTCCAGATAATCCCAGTTTCTGAATCATGTTTTTACGGTGTTTATTTACGGTACTAATTGCAGTGCCGCGTTCTTCTGCGATTTGCTGACTGGTTCTTCCTTTTGCGATGGAAATTAGAATATTTCGCTCGCTTCTTGAAAGGATGTTTTTTCTAGTTTTAAATGATTTAATCTCTTTTATTTGAAATTTCAGGTGCTCATCAAAGAAGACGTTTCCTTGATAAACATCTTTAACGGCTTTTCTTAAGTCTACTAAAGGACTGCTTTTTAAAACATATCCATCTACGCCAGCATCTAGCATATCTTTTATAGCGCCTGGATTATCAAACATACTTAAGGCAATCACTTTGGTGCGAGGTCTTTTAGTTTTGATAGCTTTACAAAGTTCAATTCCATTCATCTCTGGCATGCTTAAATCTGTCAAAACAACATCTGGTAAAGAATGTTCAATGCGTTTCATCATTTCTACACCGCTGGTAACCGCATAGAGGACTCTGATGTCTGGATCTTGTTCTAGAAAAAGTTTTAGTCCATCACTTAGTGAAACATGATCTTCTGCAATTGCTATTGTAATCATGCTAGTGGTATTTCTATACTTATGGTGCAACCACCGCGTTTAGTATTAGAATCTGCGACAAAGGTGCCTTTCATATCGCTTACTCTCTTTTTTATATTTTCCAAACCCATACCGTCTTTACTAGTATTGCTATAGTTAAATCCTTTACCATTATCCTCCACCATGATATCTAACGTGTCATCATATTCTGTGATATTTATGCTTGCTTCGGTAGCCTGTGCATGCTTCATTATATTGTTGATTAATTCTTGAATGATTCTAAAAAGATACAGTTCAGTAGTGCTGCTTAACCTACCGTGAAATTTGCTATGTACCAACTCCACATCTAATTTTCCGGTTTTATTGATTTTATTTGCCAGATCTTTTAAACTACTTATCCATCCACTTTCACTTAATACCCTACTGTTTTGTGCGTGGGAAAGTGTACGCACTTTTGCATAAGTTTCGTTTAAAATACCACATGCGTTTTCAAGTATCGATTTTGAATATTCATCGCTAGTACGTTTTTTAGCATTTTCAAGAGATATCTTAATAGCTGTTAATGAACTTCCTAAATCATCGTGAAGATCTGAAGCGATTTTTAAGCGTTCCTTTTCTTGTCCTGCAATCATAGCGTTGATACTAGCCAGCTCTTGATCTTTCATTAATTTTAGCTCTCGTTCTTCCTGCGCTAGCTTTCTTTCGGCCATTATTTTTTTACTTTTATAATGGTTTAAGATAAAGTAACCAGCAATTCCTATAGATATCACTAGCAAAAACAACAATAAGTTGTTGCGAGCTTCCTTTTTTAAATTTTCAGCTTCCAAGGCTACATTTTTAAGCTCTTTTTCAACAGTTTCATATTTTGTTTGTATTTCATGAAGTTGCTTGGTATTATTGGAAGATTCTAAGTTGTCGTTCATTTCTAGATGCTTGTAATAGTAGGCAGTGGCATCCTTGTAGTTTGCGTTATTGGTTAGAATATCTGCCTTATTACGTAGAATAGTCAGTAAAAGTTGGTGGTCAGAACCAGATTTTGCCATAAGCTCTGCCTCAGTAATATTCTCTAAAGAAGCCTTATGATCTTTTAATGCCGCTCGTAACATGGCCATATTATTAACCCGTTGAGCTATGGCGAGGGTATCGTTTGTTTTTCTGGATCGCTCAAGATTGCGTTGAAAATAAAATAAGGTAGAATCATAGCTGCCTTTAAAATAATGAATCGTACCCATATTGTTCTCAATACCTAATAATTCTTTTTGAAGATTATGTTGTTCGGCAATGTGCTGCATCTGATAATTATATTTCAACGCTAGGTCGTAATCTTCTCCTATTAATTCGGTGTAAAAGGAATTGTATATACAGTCTATTTTAAGTTTTGGATCATTAAGTTCCTCAGCTATAGCGCAATTTTCTTTAATTAAAGACGGTGCGGCTGTGCTGTATTCTGAAACTGAATTTGCAATGCGCATCAGGTAATCATTTGCATTGTAAATGACCATGGTACTAGCATATACGTTCAAGGCTTTTACCTTTAATAAAGTCGTATAGGCATCTATCAGCTGGTTTTCTTGGAACTTTATAATTCCTTCGTTGAGCAAGTAACTTGCCTGTTCGTTTTTAGAAAGACTTGTAAAGTTATACTGACCCAAAGCCTTCTTTGTTTCCACAATCTGACCACTATCCAGCAGGGTAAGCATATCATTAAAGGGAACTAATTCTTGTGCACATAAATAAGGGTTAGAATTTAAAAGGACAAATAATAAGAATAGGTTTCTCATAATAAAGGGTTGGCATACTACAATATAAGAGTTCTGTATCAAAAGTTAATAGTTCTCTAACAAATTCATAAAAATATTTATAAAATGATAAATTTTAACCTATTTACCTAAGTAATTTTTTAGTTCAAATGCGTATTTTTGAGAATATCGTTATAGTAACTTCAAATTCAAATTATTTATGAGACATCTTAAGATTGCCAGTGGACTACTTGCTGTTGTTCTAACATTTTCTTGTCAAAAACAAACAAAGGAACAACAAGAAACGAATAAGCAAGAAATAGAATTCAATTATAAGGTAACTGAGTTTGCAGATATAGGAGTCTTGCGCTATCAAATTCCAGGATGGGAAGAATTAAATCTTAAACAACAAAAGCTTGTGTATTACCTAACTCAAGCTGGTTTAAGTGGCAGAGATATTACTTGGGATCAAAATTACCGACACAATCTTGCGATTAGAAAAGGCTTAGAAGAAATCTATAGCAACTATCAAGGAGATACATCTACCTTGGAGTGGAAACAGTTTGAAACCTATCTGAATAGATTGTGGTTTGCAAATGGGATTCACCATCATTACAGCATGGATAAGATGAAGCCAGAGTTTTCAAAAGAATACCTTACCGCTATAAGTAAAGATGCAGGTGTTCAAATTCCTATGGAAGCTGTTGAAGTATTATTTAATGATGTAGATGCAAAAAAAGTAGTGTTGGATAAAGATAAAGATATCGTTCTCGAAAGTGCTGTCAATTTTTATGAACCCGGTATTACCAACGCTGAGGCCCAATTATTTTATAAAACTCGTATCGTAGACAAAGAAAAACCTGTAGAAATAGGTTTGAACTCTAGACTGGTAAAAAGAAATGGTCAATTAATGGATGACGTTTATAAAAGTGGCGGTCTTTATGGAGAAGCGATTGATCAAATCATTTACTGGTTGCAACTGGCACAAGGAGTAGCAGAAACAACTCAACAGGCAAAAGCCCTAGGCTTACTCATTGAATATTATCAAACAGGTAGTCTAGATACATGGGATGAATATGCGATCGCTTGGAGCACGAGTACCGATGGTGCGGTAGACTGGATTAATGGTTTTATAGAAGTCTATAACGATCCTATTGCTTATAAAGGGAGTTATGAAACTATCGTACAAATCAAAGATTTTGATATGTCGCGACAGATGAACGTAATGAGTGAGAATGCACAATGGTTTGAAGACAATTCTCCGTTGATGCAAGAGCATAAAAAAGAAAAAGTAACGGGTGTAAGTTATAAAACCGTAAATGTTGCTGGAGAAGCTGGTGATGCAAGTCCATCCACACCTATAGGAGTAAATTTACCCAACAATACTTGGATAAGAAGTGTTCATGGCAGTAAATCTGTTTCTTTAGGTAATATTATTGCAGCATATGCGAGTGACGGTGGTTCAGGAAGACTTCAGGAATTTGCTCATGATGAAAAAGAAATAGAATTAGAAAAAAAATACGGTGCCAAAGCTGATAAATTACACACCGCATTACACGAGGTCGTAGGTCACGCCAGTGGACAGATCAATCCTGGTGTAGGTACTCCTAAAGAAACTTTGGGAAGTTATAAATCTACTATAGAAGAAGGTCGTGCAGATTTATTCGGTCTGTATTATCTAATGGATCCTAAACTTGAAGAATTAGGACTCGTAAAAGATTGGAGAAATTACGGTATGGCAGCCTGTGACGGTTATATTAGAAATGGTTTGGTTACTCAATTAATTCGCTTAGAATTAGGTAAAGATGTAGAAGAGGCACACATGCGCAATAGACAATGGGTGAGCGCTTGGGTTTATGAAAAAGGAAAGCCAGAAAACGTGATCGAAAAAGTTATAAAAAATGGTAAAACCTATTATAATATTAAGGATTATGATCAGTTAAGAACTCTTTTTGGAGAATTGTTGAGAGAAACACAACGCATTACTAGTGAAGGAGATTTTGTAGCTGGACAAGCTCTAGTAGAAAACTATGGTGTAAAAGTAGATCAATCGATTCATCAAGAAGTACTGGATAGAAATAGTAAATTTAAAGCTCCTGCCCATAGAGGTTTTGTAAATCCTGTGATAGTTCCTATTATAGAAGGAAATGTGATTACAGGTTTTACGGTGGAGCAACCAGCAACTTTTGCAGAGCAGATGTTGATGTATTCAAAGGAATACGGTTTTTTAGACGGATAAATAAGCTTTCGCGAAAGCGAGAATAATAGAAGTAATGTAAAAAACTCTAGTGCTTATTTCTGTAAGCTAAATTTTATAGCAACGAGAAGTAAAATAAAAGATACAAAGCCTATAAGCACCCAAAAAACACCTTTATAATTCTTCTTGTGCAGTTGCTTATCCTTTAAATACATCACTGATATAATAATGCAAAAGACGATAAAAAAAGCAATCCCGAAATAAATCTGTCCAGAGCTAAACATAGGATCTTTGACAACTAGTGGAAATACATTCATGGATAACTTATTTTTACAAAATTACAAACCAAAACTAGCAAAAGCACTATACTTATGAAGAAACAAATAAAAAGTGTACATAAATTTCATACTGCCTTTCAACTAGGTATGAACAACGCTCCAATTGCAGATATTACAGAACGCCGCCATCAATTGCGTTTTGAATTGATGAAGGAAGAAAATGAAGAATACCTTGAAGCTGCGCAAAATAATGATCTTGTCGAAGTGGCTGACGCTTTGGGAGACATGCTTTATATCCTTTGCGGTACCATTATTGAACATGGAATGCAAGATGTGATTGAAGATGTTTTTGATGAGATTCAACGATCTAATATGTCCAAGTTAGGAGCAGATGGATTTCCTATATTTAGGGCAGACGGAAAGGTGCTTAAAGGGCCTTCTTATTTCAAACCTAACTTTACAAAGGTTTTAGAAAAAGCAGTAGGATAATTCTATAAGTCCTAAAGTAACAATTCTAAGACGGCGTTATTTTTCATTAAGTAGTATAAAAAATATAATTCCTGAAATATACCCTAGTAGCGTAAGCCAAGAAATATTTTTTAGATACCACATAAAATTTAATTTTATAATACCCATAATAGCTACTCCAGCAGCGCTACCTATGATAAGAATACTTCCGCCAGTATCAGCGAAGTAGGCAAGCAGTTCTAAGGACGTTTCATCTGGAAGATACGTCTCTAAGGTATACATGTAGTTACGTCAGCTATATTAGCCCTAGCTCCACCTGCAGTTGCTGCGATCACTATAACAGCAGCAAAAACCCAAATGTCTTTTAGATCTTTTAATAGGTTTCTCAATAAGGCTGCCATGACAATAGCCGTCGTCATATTATCTAGAGCGTCTGATAAAAATAAAGTGAGTACGCTCAATATCCAGATAAGTTTTACTTTTTTTGTTTTAAAAAGGTCTGTAATGATGGAAAAAACTTCAAGTGTATCTATGATCTCTACAATAGTCATCGCACCGAGCAGAAAAAATAAAACCTCGGCTATTAACCTCGCATCCAAAGATATTTAATTTTAGGCAGCATATTTGATGCTCTCATGTTTAAAATATTTTGCTACCCTTTCGCTATCATTTTGAAGCATTTTCATATGATTCTCTAAATTTTCTT
>Ga0222644_1000146_pt1 | contig 33126 bp, 46 predicted proteins | sample AntAcemetagen291_FD_179800 | JGI IMG/M metagenome (GOLD analysis project Ga0222644, IMG submission 179800) | Saline water microbial communities from Ace Lake, Antarctica - #291 | ecosystem: Environmental > Aquatic > Non-marine Saline and Alkaline > Saline | place: Antarctica: Ace Lake...
CTCTTTTAGGTCTGAATATACGTCATTAATATTCGTTAGTTTGTTAGGGTTCCAGATGTGTAAGACATGCAGGGTTGAAGGCATTGTGAAGTCATCATTCGTCCACCCAGATGAATATAGTTTCCTAAGTTCTTCATACATCTGTGGGTCTTTTCTTATTTTGTAATCTAACTTTGATAGAAACCTCTCAATACCATAAGAAACAAAACCACTACTATTTAGAAACCGAATATCAAGGGAGGGTCGTGTATACTTGTGATGTGTCTCAAATTTCTTTTCGAGTTTAGTAAGTAATTCACTTTGCGACACAGACCTACGCGCAGGGAAATCCATAGCATCGAGTTCCATCTTCTTCTTACCAACCCACCAGGTACCAAGTTCCTCATTTTCAAGAATGAAGAAAGTAGTGGGTTCATAATTACCCATCTTATCTATACATGAGAAAATAATAATCATAGTATTTTATGATTGCCCTGGGATTTTCATTTTCAAAAAAAATGAACACTAATAATGTTTAAAGATAAAATCTCATGTGTGTATAAGATGAGTGAAGAGACTGTCACGCTTCCCAAACCTCCAAGCGGTTATGAATATGCCTTAAGAAAGAAGTCTTCGATTAGTCTTAAAGACCCGACAGATTTGACATCGAGACAACTAGCTTGCCGAAAATATTACGAAAAAAATAGACAGAAAATCAATGAGGAAAGTCTAAAACGTTATCATGAAAAAAAGAAATAAAAGGTTCCCACTTACGGGACAACTGAAATAAAAAACTTTTTTTTCTATAGACAATTCAATTTCATGATTCGGATCTAATTATAATTTTTTAGTAACTGTTTTTAAAAGTAGTTGTCCCATAAGTAGGAACCTTATTTTTTAATGAACACCAATAATGTTTAAAGATAAAATCTCAAATATGTGTAAGATGGAAGAAGAGACTGTCACGCTTCTCAAGGCACCAGAAGGGTATGAGTATAAACTAGTTTCAACTATAAAGGTACCACGTGTCCACGATAAAGACCCATCAGATTTGACTACCAGGCAGCTGGCGACACTCAGGTACCGTGAAAAAAATAAACAGAAAATCAATGAGGAAAGCCTAAAACGTTATCATGAAAAAAAGAAATGAAAATGTTCCGGATAAATTATAACCTCCTCAAACTTTTATTTTTTTCTATAGACAATTCAATTTCATGATTCATATCTATATATAATTTTTTTAGTAACTGTTTTCAAAAGTAGTTGTCCCATATCTGACACTTTCTGAAAAATGAACACCAATAATGTTTAAAGATAAAATCTCAAATATGTGTAAGATGGAAGAAGAGACTGTCACGCTTCCCAAGGCACCAGAAGGCTATGAGTATGCCTTAAGAAAGAAGTCTTCGATTAGTCTTAAAGACCCATCAGAATTGACTAACAGGCAGCTGGTATGCCAAAAATACAGGGAAAAAAATAAACAGAAAATCAATGAGGAAAACCTAAAACGTTACCATGAAAAAAAGAAATGAAAAGGTTCCCACTTACGGGACAACTGAAATAAAAAACTTTTTTTTTCTATAGACAATTCAATTTAATGATTCAGATCTATATATAATTTTTTTAGTATTTGTTTTCAAAAGTAGTTGTCCCATACGTGGAACCTTTTGAAACACCTAAGTGAACCAACTCCAAAACAAAATCATGTTAAAATGAAGATTGAAGATCAATATACGTTGGCTACGAAGACTCTAAATGGCCGTCTATTTGTACCATATCAGTGTGATGGTGTACGATGGATGTTGAGTATGGAGGGGCAAGAGTCGGGCGTACTTGGTGGGATGTTAATGGATGATATGGGAATTGGCAAAACGGTCCAACTTGTGGCTACAATCCTTGGAAACCCAAAGCCTCGTACACTCATTATTGTGCCGAAGTCTATTATCACTCAGTGGCGTGATGAGATCAACCGATTCGCGCCAAACTTGACGATCAATATCTTTGATGGTCCAGATAGGAGAATCAAAGAAGCTGACGTGACACTTGCGCCATATACGTTGCTGACTACGAAGGGTGGTGGACCTGACACGAAAACGGCTCTACACATGGTGCAGTGGGACCGTGTCATCCTTGACGAAGCCCATGAGATTCGAAACAAGTCTTCGAAATTGTTCAAGAGTGTGTGTCGTTTGAAGACGGAAATTAAGTGGATCGTGACGGGTACACCTGTATTCAATTCGATGGAGGATTTTGTATCTCTGTGTATATTTTTGGGTTTTTCCAAGTCTAGTGCCCAAGGTATGACCAAACAAATCAAGGACATCTACATCCTTCGTCGAACCAAGGACGACCTTGCTAAGATTAATGAGCGTCTCAGGCTACCTCATTGTCATTTCGAGAATGTTGAGCTTGACATGTTCCCAGAGGAAAAGTCTCTCTACGAGTGTGTCTTTTTGGAAGCTCAGGACACGATTAAAGAAGCCTTCAAACACGCACAGAGTATCAACTCTAAGAACATGTTGATTCTTGAGTGTCTTTTGAGGGCTCGACAGTGTATGATACATCCACCAATGTACTTGAATGGTGTCGCCAAAAAAGATGGAACTGTACCAGTCAAATGGGAAAGTAGGTCCAACAAGATGGAGACTCTATTCAGGCTGTTAAAGGAGCACCCCGATGAAAAGAGTTTGGTGTTTTGTCAGTTCAAGGGTGAAATGAATTATATCCAGTCTCAACTGGACTGTCCAGTTTTCAGGATTGATGGGTCAGTACCCAAGGATGAGCGGGTCAGGCAGATTGAAGGGTTCAAGAAGATTCAGGGAGGTGCTGTTTTCATCATTCAAATCAAGAGTGGTGGTCAGGGTCTAAACCTCCAAGAGGCGACTCGGGTGTACATAACAGCCCCATCTTGGAACCCTGCGACAGAACTTCAGGCTATCGGTCGCGCCCATCGAACTGGTCAAACCCAGGTTGTTCACGTAAAAAAGTTGATCTACAAGGAATGTCCGCGTTTTGTGAGTGTTGAACAAGAGATTCTCGCGCTCCAGGGACATAAGTCTATTGTGTGTTCAGAGGTTCTTAATGATGAGCGTGTAAAAACACAAATCCCAGTGAACAGGACAACGGCTAAAATATCAATTATGGACATCAAGAATATTTTCCGTGCTTAATATAAATGACTGTTGGTTCCCGCGCTGAAGTTTTCCACGGTAACGCTGATGCTACTTCTGGTGGTCTCACCAAGAAGGATCTCAAATTGAAGGATGGGCGTATTATCTCCAAGGCGGCGAGTAAGGCTGCCAAGTCGTCTCTTAAGCTGAACCCCAAGTTCATGGCTTTCATTGAACTCGCGAAGGAGAAGGCTGAGAAGAAGGAGACTTTCTGTCTGGTCCCCAAGAAGGGTAGCAAGACATACAAAAAAATAATCAAAGCTATTAAGTAAGTATGACCATCACTCAATGGTCGGAATCAGTCAATGTTGCTAAAATTAAGCTAGGTTTAGACCCAAAGAAATTTACCAGGATACAGGGTAAACTTCTTAAGGAGGCTCAAGCGGTCTATAGTATTTTAATGTTAAGTAAATCCAAATCTAAATCTTAAATTGGAATCCTTTTAAATTTTGTGGTTCGTACACAATGAGTTGATGGAGTTTCCATGTACATCCAAACTTCCTGTTCAAGAAATACACACTATTGAGTTCAACGATAGCATGTCCTGAATTTCTTGCATAGAGGCCATTGGTCACAGTATCCCTGATTGGATTCTTGTCAGTATTAAATACATTCACCTTGATTTGGTCTTCCATCGTCGTGTCAACCTTTACACGGAACTTTGGTTCACGGTCAGGCGACTCCTTTAGATTGGAGTTGAACATTGGTTGGAGTTCTTCCTTGGTCATAGGAGCACCAAAAATTGCTTCACTTTGTTCTACAACTGAATCGATGATTTGACTTTCCACTTTACGTACAGAATCATAGAAATTCTTCATGTAGCTCTCCTCTTCGTCGTACCCTTTGATAGCAAAGTCGATGTTATATTTAGTTGGTCCAACCTCGGGTGTAAACCCGGACACACCGAATGGCATGTACATCCGAGGAAATTGAACTCGTAAGGGTGTTCCCTGTTTTGTAGTGATAACAATTTTCCGGTTATTGAATGCATTGATTTGTAAGTTATCGACAGCTTTGTCCATCTTTCTATTTCATTTTATACGCAAAACTTTAAGCTGAACAAGCCACACAATCTGGCTCTAAACTAAACTGGATTGGTCGAGCTTTTGCCTTTGAACGGAGATAGTACATGCCAGTCTTAAGTCCGGACTTCCATGCATACATGTGCATCGAAGAAAGCTTGGACATGGTGGGGCTCTCAATGAAGAGGTTCATCGATTGAGACTGGTCAATGAAACGACCACGGTCTGCAGCCATATCAATAATACATTTTTGACTAATTTCCCATACAGTTTTGTAAAGATTCTTAATATCCACAGGAATGTCTACAATATTTTGAATAGACCCACCCGCTTTGACCATCAAGTCTTTCATTTCCTTAGACCAGAGACCAACCCTCTTGAGATCATCCACAAGATGCTTGTTTACAACAACAAACTCACCTGCGAGTGTACGTCGCAGATAGATGTTAGTCGTGTATGGTTCGAAACATTCATTATTTCCCAAAATCTGTGCCGTTGAGGCTGTGGGCATAGGTGCCAGGAGAAGACTGTTCCTAAGTCCCTTGGTTTTCACACGTGTACGCATGGCATCCCAATCGTACCGACCACTAAACTTTGTTTCCCCTTCCCACATATCTGGTTGAAGAATACCCTCAGAAGCTGGGGAACCGATGAAACTCTCATAGGAACCATCAACCTCAGCCAGTTCTGAACTTGCTTCGAGGGCGGCGTGATAGATAGTCTCGAAAATGTGTGCATTCATGAGCCGAGATTCCTCACAGTCAAATTGAAGACCACATAGAATGAATACATCCGCGAGGCCTTGAACACCTAGACCAATTGGGCGATGCTTCATGTTTGAATTTCTAGCAGTTTCTACGGGGTAGTAGTTGCGGTCGATGACCCTGTTAAGATTCTTCGTGACCACCTTGGCGACTGTGTGAAGTTTATCATAATCGAAAGTCTTGGTCTCTTTGTTTACATATTTTGGGAGTGCGATAGAGGCCAGGTTGCACACAGAAGTTTCATCTTTGTTGGTGTACTCGATAATCTCTGTGCACAGGTTGGAACTCTTAATCGTACCTAAATTTTTCTGATTACTTTTTTTATTGCATGCATCCTTGTAGAGCATGTATGGGGTACCGGTCTCAGTTTGACTCTTGATGATAGCTTTCCAAACTTCCATAGCTGGAACGGTTTCATTAGCGAGACCTTCTTCTTCATACTTGGCGTACAGTGCCTCAAATTCATCACCATACACATCAGATAAACCTGGGGCCCTGTCTGGACAGAACAGAGACCAATTACCACCTTCTTCAACCCTCTTCATGAATAGGTCGGGAATCCACATGGCACTGAAAAGGTCTCGGCAACGTGCCTCCTCATCACCTTGGTTGAGACGAAGTTCCAGGAAATCCATGATATCCGCATGCCATGGTTCAACATACACAGCAATCGAACCCTTACGACGACCAGCCTGGTTCACATAACGAGCCGTTGCATTGAATACACGAAGCATGGGAATAATCCCATCAGACTGTCCGTTAGTACCCCTGATGCGAGACTTATTACCACGTATATCGTGAATATGCATACCAATACCACCAGCCCATTTACTAATCTGTGCACACTCAGTTAGGGTACCATAGATGCCATCAATCGAATCCCCTTTGTTTGCAATAAGGAAACAAGAAGACATTTGAGGTCTGGGGGTACCCGCATTGAAGAGGGTGGGGGTGGCATGAATGAAAAAACCTTGGGACATTTTATCATACGTTTCGAGAACGGAGGGGATATCTTTACCATGGATACCAATAGCAACACGCATGAACATGTATTGGGGGGTTTCAATCAACTTCCCTTCAACCCTTTGAAGATAACTTTTTTCGAGAGTTTTCAGACCAAAATAACCAAAATCAAAGTCGCGGTCGTTTTTAATGTTTTCCTTCACCTGTTGGGCAACCTCCACAACTTCATCTGTAACAATACCAGTCTTCTGGAGTTTTCTCATTGCGAGATGAAAGTTGTTGGGGCACACCTTATGAATATTACTCGCAATGATACGAGTCGCGAGAATTTCATAGTCGGGGTCGGCTGTGATCATTCCAACACAAATTTCAGCAGAAAGTATGTCGATTTCCTGGGCAGTGATATTATCATACATAGATGAGAACACCTGCTGGGCAACCTTGGTAGAATCACAGTTTTCAGAGAGACCAGACGTTAAGTTCTTGATCCTATTGGTGACATTGTCAAATTTCATATCCTCAATACGACCTGAGCGTTTAATGACCCTCATATACATTCTCTTGAATTTTTATTTTTAACTTACTTCTTACATTCGAGGTCAGCACTTCGAACAGAAACTGTTCCAACAGTTTCGAATTTACGGGTAGGCTGGAGAAGGTAGGTGTTTACAAAGAATGGACCCATCTCACCCGCCTTGGCGACAGGAGGATAAGAACCCACGAAACATTCTGGGGCCTTGCATGGGATTTTCTCGGCATTTACGGGTTTGTTGGCATACACCTCATCGAAGTTAGACATGGACAACATTTAATATCTACGGATAATTTTTTTCGGCTACTATATTAAATGTGTGATAACCTCCACCTTAATTCCATTCAGCAGTGTGAGACCCCATTGAACACCCTGTTCTTTTCAGAGTTCAACAAGAATCTTCTCCAGCGTGGAATTCGCCAGGCGTTCAAAAATAAGACTGGTATTTCGATCGATTACCAGAACCCAGATGATTTGTTCAGTCTCATGCGTGTTGTATTTATCAACAACTCGGGAGACCAATACAGCAAGGTGAATGAACAGGTCAGGTACATGAACACTAAAGTCATAGCGACTGCCATGTCTCAAATCCAAACTGGTGTATCGCAGTATATTGCGTATGCTGAGGACATCGACACTATTAGTACACCAATGGACCGACCCGTGAATACCAGTACCATGGGAAAGAAAATTGATTTCAACAATAAGATTGGAATCAATTAAAGCTTTGAATCCCTGGTAGAATAAGTATGAGTCTAAACGTATACAAATGTGAAACAGAGAAAGTGTGTAGGGCTAAGGGGTGGGACCGTGCCCCCATCGATACAGTATGGCTTCTCCTGACGGAAGAGGTTGGTGAACTCGCGTCCGCGATTCGGCAGTATAAGAAAACATTCAAGAAGACAAATCTCAAGAAGGACAGAGGAACAGATGTTATGATGGAAATGGGAGATGTGTTTAGTTATCTCTTTCAATTGGCACACATGTTGAATGTTGATCTTGATCAAATGTGGACTGAACATGGTAAAAAAATGACACACAAAAAATATAATCTGAAGTAATAACAACAATGAGTGAGTTTATGCTCAATGATGAGGATGCAATTAATGATGTAAACCCATTTGTCCAACGCGATTTCTCCCTTCCAGGAGGTGTAAGACAGACTGGTAATTTCGAGGATTTCCAAGAAGTTCCTAAAAATGGGGGTATCCCACCTGTTGGTAAAAGTATTTTTTGCACAGTTGGATTATGTGCGGCTGAGAAACAGCCATGTCGTATCAACAGGAATGTGCAACCCCGTCGTAATATTGATTATGGGCTTGGATGTGGTAGAGAGAGGGAACCCGTAAAGGCTGTTGCTTCAAACACCGCTATACAGTTAATTATCACCTCCATCCTTATTGCCCTAATTCTATTAATTTTAGTACGTTGAAGAAATACTTGAGACGAGACTTCTTGGTACAGTCCTGAATAGCGTCAATGATGACTTCTTCACACATTTTCTTGATAAACTCCACTTGCCAAGCACTCTCCATATTAATACGGGGTGGTTGAAATGTTGGATCTAAAATCCTCACTGCGTGGGCTACGCGAATGTATGTACGAATATCCTGATCATGAGACAAAAAGTCCTCGAGTGAAAGTTCAGCCATACGCTGTCTCACCTCAAGGGTCTTCTTAACCATTGTATCCAGGAATTTGTCATAAGGAATCGAGTGATTCCCACTTTCAAGAGCCATCCAATCCGCGAGAGGGTCCGTGTTGAGGTAATCCGTAAAGGTGGAATACCCTTGACCCCTGGTGTAGCGGTCATAGACAATCTCCACATAGGAGAGGTCAGACTCCACATCAAAAACATGCTTTGCAGATTTAAGGAAAGAGGTCATGTACTTAAATGGAGAGTCTCATCTTTAACCAAAAAAAATACCAGGGTATAGTAATAAAAACAATGGCCGCCATAGCTGTAGCCGGTGTCGGTCTTATGATGGTGTGTTCTTCTTCTGTTGCTGCCGCCATGATGATGGGTGGTGAAGAAAAGGAGGACCCAGCAGCTGGAGCAGGAGCTGGTGCTGGAGCTGGAGCCCCAGTCGACCCATTCCCAACGAGTATCACAGGACTCTCAGGGCGCTACGATGTGGGGTCAGCTACAGCGTCTGTATGGAACGATAAATCTAGTAATGCTAATAATGCACCTGTTGACCGTGGAACCCTAAAAGTCACTGCGACAGATGTAACAGGTACCAAAGCCGATGGTCTGAAATTCCCAACGGCGGTTCTCGGTACAGATAGTGCATACACACTCTTATACGTTGGTAAGTACAATGGTGAGACAAAGGGTCGCATTTTCGATGCTACGAATAATAACTGGCTTTCTACCTGGTGGGCAACACGTGTTGGTGTTGCGCATCATAATGGGTGGATGACTGCACATGAGACAGGTGTACTACCCAATGGAAGCACCGAATTGGTACAGGGAACAGATTCTATGGGAATTTATAGGTTAAATGGTGTTGATAAGAAAACTGCCGAACCCGGTGCGGCGAAACCAACTCAAATTACTATTAACTCTGGTCAATTTGTAGCTGGAGAATCATCTGATTGGGCTATGAAAGAGGTTATATTTTATAACCGTGTACTTACAATTGCTGAAATTACACAAGTTGAAAAATACCTCAAAGATAAATATATGAGTTCTGGAACCGAGACTTACACAATCGGTGATGATAAAGAAATTGAAGGATTTACATTTTAACTTTCCCTAAACGAACACCTAAGTGAGCCACCCACAATGTAAAAAGTATGTCCAAAAATGTATTCAACTATTGCAAATAATAGCTTTTCCTATCTCCTAACACTCGATGAGATACGAAAAGAACTACCAGATGAGACCAGACCCTCATGGATAAAGATTACGACAATCACTATGGTGTCTAGCTTTGTCCAAAAAATAGACGTAAAGAGACTTCGATCCCTGTTTGAAGAAATCGGTTCCTACAAGATGCGCCGCGTGGGTACCAAGACGGAGGGGTTTGAGTGGAAATTGAAACCAACAACCTTCTACAACCAGGTGACCCTAACCTATCACGACACCTACAGTACCAAGTCTGTCAAGGTGTTCCCTAATGGCTCGATTCAAGTTGCGGGGTGTTGCGACCTCTTCGATTGCAAACGTATCATCACCCAGCTTGTTCATATTTTCAAAACCTTTTTGGATTTGAAAATTGAGGTTCCAGTGGACTCGTTTCGTGTTGTCATGATTAACTCCAACTTCAGTCTCAACTACAATATCAATCTCATGAAGGTTGCAGATTGGTTTGAGGAGTACGATGACATTTTCAAGGTTTCCTTTGAACCAGACCGATACTCTGCAGTGAAGATTAAGTTCAAGCCATCAGAGGATATGAAGGAGATTACATGCAGTATTTTCAGTACTGGAAAAATTATCATCACAGGGGCGGAGACTCTCAAAGAGATTGCATTTGGATACAACATTATCAACAAACACATCAACGAGAATCCCCAAATTCGGGTGTCGCGCACAGAGGACACTGACGTGTTTGATATTTATTTGGGATACAGGTGTGATCCTTTTGTCAAACTTCTCAAGGAGCGGGGGTTCAATTCTTGGATGAGAACAATTACCAATAGACAAATAAATTTCTAAATGTATATTAACAATATGTCGCAACGACTTGGTATGGCCGATGGTCGGTGTTTCACCATGAACTCCTCAGCCCAACTCTTCAACAACTATATTATGAAGCAAAATGGTATCTCTTTCGAAGATAACTACTCTTACCGTAAGCTCCTGCAATCCCAGGGTCCTCAACTCATGTCGAAGATCCAAGAGGTTCAAGGTAAGAAAGATTGCAACAACTGCAACGTACCCCTTCTCAAGATGCCCGACGTGTACTAAGTGAGAAAAATCCCCAAAAAAACTTTAAAACCATCCTATAGAATGTCAACATGTTCCATATGTCTCAGTGAAGTCCGGTGCACGAGGAAAAATCCTCCAGCCCGGTGTGGACATGTGTTTCATTCCCACTGTCTACAGGAGTGGAAAGACCAAGGTAAGAATTCATGCCCGATTTGTCGAAAAATTATAGATGGTACACAGTTTAAAATTACTGTCAGTGTACAGAACAATTACACAGCAACGGCGAATTCTGTGTCCTTGAATGAGGATTCTATATTTAACGTCTTAGACCTATTTGACATCAATTTTGATGTAGACGAAGTACCCGACCTAGATAGTATTTTAGCGGACCTTGGGGTGAGTCTTACCGACTTTGATCCCAGTATCCTTGACACAGAATGAACTACAATACTTTTCGTAGTTTAGACCTGGATAGTCCCTTGAAGCCTTCCGAGGGTCTGTTATGGCCTTACCTTTAGCATCAGTCAGAAGTGGACCCGTAGCCCAACCACGCTTGTGACTGAAAACATTGGCCTTGAAAACGACACGCTTACCAACTTTGAACGCACCCCCCTTATTTACCCGTGATTCAGGAATCTTGAAGAACTTGGCGACAGCTTTCATTGTATCACCTGGTTTGATTTTGTATTCAATTACACCATGTTGTTTGTAAAAGTGGAAATCTCCCTGTCGAATATAGTTCATGGGCCTCCCAGGAGAAACAAACATCATAACCTTGAAATACCCTTTTTTACATTTTTCATCAGCACCGGCTCTGTACACCTTTTTGGGGTTGTCTGAAATAACGCGACCAGGGAGACCAGTGCAGTGGGTATAGTTGTGATGTCCATTCGAAAGTCCAGAACGATCACCTGGGATGGACTTTTGCCACCTATACGCCTCATAGTCCCCAACGGCATAGGCATAACAATTATTGTTTCCAATACCCTTTGGTGTAGACCACCGCCTGTTTGTATACCTACTCTCTGAACCACTCAGGGGAAGCACCCTCATTTGTAGTTAACCTAGAAAAAAATATCCACATGTAATAAATGATTCAAGAGGTTGCCAAAGCTAAGTCCAGGTCTGAGGTGCTCACCGAGATTCTCACCTTTATGCTCGTTGTGCTCGTCAGCACATTCCTTCTCCGTGTCGTATGGAACCGCTCCCTCGTGAAGCACATCTCCGTGCTCAAGCCCATCAACAACTTGACCGATGCGTTCATCCTTTCTCTCGCCCTCCAAATCGTACGTGGCATCTAATTTCATTATTGATAAGTTGATACAATCAACTCTTGAATAATTTCCCATGATATAGTAATAAAAACGATGGCCGCTGTTGCCGCTATAGCAGGTGTCGGAATGATGGTATGTTGTTCCTCCAGTGTGGCTGCCCTAATGATGGGTGGTAGTGATGAAACCCCAGCAGCTGGAGCTGGAGCTGGAGCTGGAGCAGGAGCGGGTCCCTCAGCCCCAGACGAAACTTTCACCATCCCCACAGATCAAGATTCTTTGAATGAATGTTATGCTGCGAGGTATACAGACCTTCGTGCCGCATTTGGACATAATGGTGATGCACTTGGTGGGCACTACACAACCTATACCACAAATGGTTCCGAAACTCGTTCCAATTCCTGTACTCTCTCAGATGATGAGGTGCAACAGTATCTCGACCGCTACCCAGCTGTACAAGCATATGCAGGTACTAATCTCAAATTAGCGCGTAAACATTATTATGAGGTTGGTATGGGTGAAAAGAAGAATTTCTCTGGTAATCCCGGTCCGGAAGAACTGATATGTTATCTTCAAAGGTACCCAGATTTACAAACGGCTTTTGGGACTGATTATGAGTTATCTGACGGTGGTAGTCAATCAGTATATAAAGCCATGAACCACTGGGCTAACCACGGGAAAGGTGAAAATAGAGACTATTCATGCCCTTAAACTCCCGTATTTCATTATTGATAAGTTGATACAATCAACTCTTGAATAATTTCTCATGATATAGTAATAAAAACGATGGCCGCTGTTGCCGCTATAGCGGGTGTCGGGATGATGGTATGTTGTTCCTCCAGTGTGGCTGCCCTAATGATGGGTGGTAGTGATGAAACCCCAGCAGCTGGAGCTGGAGCTGGAGCTGGAGCTGGAGCAGGAGCAGGAGCAGGAGCAGGAGCTGCTGATCCAGCGGTACCAAACTTACTCACAGACCCAGTAGGAACCCCGATACAATGTACCGCGAACGATGTTGGTTCGGGTGCTAATGCTGCTGTGTATAGATATATGGGAGGAACGGAATTAAGACATTACCCAAACCCCCCTATCGCAACCTCTTGGGACCCAGATTGGGGTACAACAATCAAAAAAATTGACTGTGAGGGTCTAACAGAGGGCGAAAAGATGTCATACAATGTGATAGTTGGTGACCCTGTTCAATGTACTGCGAATGACGTTGGTTCGGGTGCTAATGCTGCCGTGTACCGCGTTGAAGCGGACAATGTACTTCGTCATTACCCAAACCCCCCTATCGCAACCTCTTGGGACTCGGATTGGGGTACAACATTCAAAAAAATTGACTGTGTTGGTTACACACAAGGTCCTGCTATGGCTGCGAAACCTTAAATTCCCAAATTTCATTATTGATAAGTTGAAACACCAATCATATCAGTAAAAAAACCCCAGAGTATAGTAATAAAAAACGATGGCTGCTATCGCTGCAGGTGTCGGCCTTTTGGTTGTGTGTGGTTCCTCCAGTGCGGCGGCTGCTATGATGATGGGTGGTAAAGAAAAGGAGGACCCAGCAGCTGGAGCTGGAGCAGGAGCAGGAGCAGATTCAGATTCAGAGTCAGAGTCAGATGATGAGGATGCCGCTCCAGCCGCTCCAGTCGGGACCCCTTCTCAAATTGAGGCTAGTAATCCAGAAACTTTTACTTCAGGTAGCGTATTTACAAAAATGGCAACTTCTCGTTTGGATGGGGTTAAATCAGGGTATCCTTATTCACAGTTTTTTGTAGATGTTCCAGCAAATGCTGTAGAAGAATGCAAAGCTGCGTGTAAAGACAACTCCCTATGTCCGGGTTTCTCTGTGGATTGGCACACAGGTGATAACGTTAATTGCATGATCTATAAGGAAAATAATGGTGAAGGTCAAGCGGCTTCATGTACACATAAGCCATTCTCAGCTAATTGTCGCCGTGATGTGAGAGGGAAGCCTGGTGTAACTGAAGGTGGTTTGTGGTGGAGAGGTACTCGCACTACTACGTAATATTCTATAAAATAATCATTATTGATAAGTTGATACAATCAACTCTTGAATAATAAATGATTTAAACTTCGTTGTATCCAACGATTTTCTCCCCGTTAGGACCCTTGAGGGTGGGGAAAGCGGTCATACCGTCGCATCCACCCTTTTCACAATCGACGAACACATGGGGTTTACCAGCCTTCTTCATGTAGTCCAACTGCTTGACTGTCCATCCACACCCCTTGGTTCCATAAATGGTCCACTTTTTACCACCAGCAGCAACGGTAGGGGTTGTCTTCCTGGTCCTGTAGAGTAAGAACGCAACGAGGATGATCGCCACGGCGACTAGAATCGTTGAGCGCTGCATTTATTATGGACTGAGATTTAATTTTCACAGTTTTTTAGCAAGTTCAGCGAGTGGAATATAGTTATTGGGATTGTTATTAGGGGTTCGGGGTTTCGCGATACCAGGTGGTCTAGGTTTCATTTTCTTCCCTTTACCAGCTTTCATGACAGCAATCGCACGTGCCATGGCATTCTTTGGGTTTACTGGTGTCTTTGGTTTGGGGGGTGCAACCTTATTTGGGGGTTTGGGTTTAGGTGCAACCTTTTTAAGGACTTCATCGAGTTTAGACTCACCTGTGAAGAATGGTCTAGATAAGACCTTTTCAAAATCGGGTAAAACCTTACTGTGTTCGGCATTCATGTTTCCTCGAATTCGGTAGTTTTTTACACGGTTGGTTTTCATATTACGATACGACTCTGGATAAAGGGATTTAATGAAATTATGTATTTGTCTTTCTTCCTTATCACCCGGGTATTTAACCATCTGAAATACACTAATCAGGAATGTACTTAAATCATAGAGGGGGTGTGAGTTCCTAGAGATTCCTATATTTCTGTACTTGTTTGTATTAATCTCAGGATTCTTGATACGAGGCCACATCGAATATCCAAAATCAATCATCACAGCTTCCACACCACCATTTGATATTTGATACTTTTTACCTTTCAGTTTAATCTCAATATCCTTTTTGGGTACAGATTTGACCAATATGTTACTTGTATGAAGATCGTGATGTCTAAATCCTGGGTACTTCTGTTGAATTTTGTAGAGAGTGTAAATAATCTGCACCATTGCTGATTTCATGGCTTCCATTATAGGTTGTGTTTTCCACCACTCGTAGAATGTCTTACCATCTACGTATTCAGTGTAGAGAATAGACTTACCATCACACTCTTTATACAAATACACTTTAGGAACTCCAAATTCTTCGAGTTTTTTTGCGATGGTATATTCCATTTTAGCAGATGGATCACGGGTTTCTTTGTAAGCTATATACTTTTTACACTTATTGTCTATACAACCACGATATACTATACCGTATTTACCCCGACTAACTTCAGTAGAACCCTTCATCATGGAACCATTAAACTTTTCCATCCATAGTTCAGATTTTGGTGCACACGCCTTTTTACCCCTGAGTATTTTCTTTAGGATAGTGTTCATACTTATAATTGAAATATATTTTTATTCTATTTTGTCAAATACTTTTGAAATTCAAAGTATTTGAAAAAATAAAAAGTTTTTAATTTTTTATTTAGGATTTATATTTTTACTCATCAACTTCCTCAATCTCATCCTCATCCTCAACATCAACCTCATCCTCGGGAAGGTTTACACCTTGGAAAGCAAAGGAGGGAAGCTTGACTGACTGCTCAAAGAGCGCCTGTTGGAGACGGATGGTCACACCAAACTTGTTATCAATGAACCAAATCTGGTTGAGGTCAACAATAGCCATAGCCTTCTGTCCCTTCTCAATACTGTCGAGGGGAACAGACTGCTTCTGCATAGAGTATGACTCAGGTACAAATGTACCGTCAGGCTTGGCAAGAATCTTCAGCTTGATAGTGGATGGGTACTGCTCCTTACCAGGGCGAACCATGGGCTTGTAGAGAGCCTGTTTGAGAACCTCAACATTGAAAGACTTACCGAGCCACTCCTCTGAGTTCTCAGCCACCTTGTTTACGATGATATCATCGAGTTCCTTGAGCTTCTCGTGAAGCGCCATAGCCTCAGCATTATCGGGGTCAAATGAGAGGTCGAGAGAGTATGATGTACGTCCAGTAGCCTCATCAGTAAACGCACTCATACCATAAGGTGAGCGCATGAAGGGGAATTGGAGGTAGAGTTTTTTGTTGTCGCCGGCGTTCAGGTAGACGGCCTTGCCGCCATTTTTGTTCTTGCGAAGTTTTGAAAACTGCACGTTGGCAGCGGAGAATTCGGTGGATTGCTGGATAGTGAGCGACATTGTTTGTAGTGGGTTATATTTATATTATGTGGCTCCCCTTTAATTAAGTTTTTTTTCTCAACATATATCAAAACAAATCATGGGTGGTCTCGGACTATTTAAAGATTGTGGATGTGGATGTGGTGGTCAGAAGCAGGAGGATAAATTGATCATCTCCATCATCTCTGGTCTCACATTTTTCATCGTTGCGAACCCCGAGACATTCCGTCTCGTCAGGCGGGTCCTCGGGTCCTGGATCGCTACCCCTACTGGGTGCCCCTCTACCCTGGGTCTGCTTGTGCACACTCTCGTGTTCATCCTCGTCGTATGGGGTATGATGAACATCAAGAAGCAAGGTGGTGGATGTGGTGGTAAAAAGAAGAAGGGTGGTTGTGGATGTGGTGGTGCCAAGAAGGGAACGAAGGTTGTTGTTGAAGCCCCAGTTCCTATGGAGGAGGCCCCCGACCCAAGACCCGAATTTGCCGAACGTGCCATTGAGGTTGTCGACAGTGGTCGTATGCTCGAACCCGCACCTATCGATTCCGAAGGCACCCTTTTCAAGTAAATTAATTCATACATTTTCCAGTCAATTTGGATAAATTGATAGTAAAATGTTTTTTCTAAAATTCCTCATCGAAACCAATTTCGTCGGAGGTATCGTCCATTTTCCCGTAATCCCCAACCCTTTTTTCGAAGAAGTTTGTTTTACCATCGAGGCTAATATTTTCCATAAAGTCAAATGGATTTTTGGAGTTCCAAATCGGGGGTTGACCAATTTGTTTGAGAAGGCGGTCCGATACATACTCGATGTATTCAGCCATTTTCTCAGAGTTCATACCAATGAGATTACATGGGAGTGCGTCAATGATGAAACCCTTTTCAATTTCAACCGCTTCTTTAACAATTGAGTGGATGGTTTCGGTCGAAGGTTTGTTTCTGAGTAGTTTGAAGAGTTCGACAGCAAATTCCTGGTGAAGCCCCTCATCCCGAGAAATGAGCTCATTACTGAAGCAGAGACCAGGCATTAGACCTCTCTTTTTCAACCAGTAAATGGCACAAAAACTACCAGAGAAGAATATACCCTCAACACATGCAAACGCAAAGAGACGCTCAGCGAATGGACGGGCTGTGTCGAACCACTTCATGGCCCAATTTGCTTTTCTTTCAATACAGGGAACAGTTTGGATAGCTTCGAAAAGTTGTTTCTTTTCAGTAGGGTCCCTAATATATTTGTCGATAAGTTTAGAGTACGTCTCCCCGTGGACCATTTCATTGTGACATTGGTATGCATAGAATGAACGAGCCTCGGAGATTTGTACCTCATCAGCGAAATTATTATTGATATTTTCAAAAACAATTCCATCAGAACCAGCAAAAAATGCCAGGATATACTTTATGAATTTTTGTTCGTTATCGTTTAGAGTCTTCCAGTCGTCTAGGTCTTTAGAGAGGTCTACTTCCTCAGCAGTCCAATTGGACATTTGAGCCTTCTTATAGAGTTCCCATAGCTCAGGATACGTCAGGGGGAACACGGTGAATCTGTTTAGGGTGGGGGATAGGATTGGTTCGTACTCTTGTTCTATATAGTCCTGAAAGTCAAAATAGGACCCGGTGTGATTTCCGTTAATAAATATTTGAGGGTAGGCTGCAACTTTTCCACCACACAATTTAGTGAGTTCTTCTTTGTCGACCATGATTTTCTCATACTCGATATTCTCTGACTCACATAGTTCCTTTGCGTGGTCACAATATTTACACCCCTCCTTCGAATAAATAATAACTTTCATCTGTGATATTATCCTTGATTATTTTTTGTCATAAAACTCTAAGCATGATTGTGCCCTCTGATATAAATAAATATGATATAGTAAAAGTTTTAGTAAATGAAGACGGTGTTGAAGACCAAATGTACGGTATAGTTGGGATGAACACTGGTAAGACCCTTGGCCTGAGATATCTCAATGCCACTGAATTGGTTTACAAAAATGCCTGTGTATATGAACTTGAATCGACGGAGCTTTCTCCCGCCCCGTATGAAAGTGTTATGGAACACTACCCTATAGGAACTACGTTTGAAGATCTGGAAATGAAACCCCTAGGTATGGATCGTTTTGCATTCTATTCAGAAATAGACGTCGAGGATAGTGATAGTGACATTTATGACGAAGGTCAAGAGAGTGGGTCTGATCTAGAAGGTTTTGTTGTATCCGATAGTGAAGTAGTGGGTCAGGATATCCCTTTACCCCCGGATCATGAGGCGATTGATAAAGAATGGAACAAGTGGGAACCATCCACTTCAGGTGGAAAGAGTTTCAAAGAAACGATTGATGCAATCGAAACGAAGGTTAGACGCCTAAGTGCATGATGCGTTGTTTAAAAATTTTAAAAAAGAGTACCACATTCAAAACAATGCTGGCAGCTATATGGAAACAACTAGAAGAAATAAAACCAAAAACAACCGAAGAAAAGCCAGTTAATAATAGTATATGTAAAATTTGTTCCGGTGTAAAAGTTATTACACGTGAAGGACTCCCCACGTGTTCTGAATGTGGACTTGTTGATTCTTATTTCATAGATGATTCAGCTGAATGGACTAGTGGAATGACAGATGATGGTAAAGTAAATGACCCTGCCAGGTGTGGTAATCCGAATGCAAATCCGGAACTTTTCTCACAGGCGTGGGGTAAGGGTACAATTATATCTACACAACACTCTTCAACATATGAGAATAAACGAATGGCTAAAATCAATTTCCACATGTCTATGAATCACAAAGACCGGTCATTGTTTCACGCGTACAAAGATATTGACGAAGCATGTCATACACTACAAGATTCTATTCTAAAAGACGCTAAAATATTATACAGAAAATTCAATAATGAAAAACTCACCAGAGGTGCTGTACGTTTGGGTATCAAAGCCAATTGTGTTCTATACGCGTGTAGACTTGCTAAAAATCCAAGAACAACCAAAGAAATTGCAGATATGTTTGGAATTCAATCGAAAGATGTGAGTCGAACAACAGATATATTCAAGGAGAATATATTGGGGGCTACAAAGAAAAATTACGTAACCAAGTCATTTGACGTAATGCAAAGACTTCTCAATGCTTTTGAAATTACTCGAGAAGAGAGGTTAAAATGTGTTCGAATGTGTAATTCTACAGAGGATTGTGTAGCACTCATGAGTAAAACCCCAAATAGTGTTGCATCAGCGATAATTTACATTGTCATTGGTGATCGAATTACTAAAACAGAAATGTGTGATAAATGTTCCGTTTCTATCCCCACATTGAATAAGATAGAAACTATAATTAAAAAGCACTTAGAGGCGAAAGGTTAGACATAGTATATGACGAAGTTGTTTCTTTCTACACCATGCTATGGTGGATTATGTTTGGAAAAGTATATGAGTAGTATAATTCAACTTCAAGTTCTTTTAATAAAAGAGGGAATCCAACTCTATTTGGATACTACAGAAAATGAGTCTCTCGTGCACCGTGCCCGTAATGTAGCTGTCGGTCGTTTTTTACAAAAAACAGATTGTGACTATTTCATGTTTATAGATGCTGATGTACATTTTGACCCTGCCGCAGTTGTACGACTCTTGAAATCTGGGCATGACATCTCAGTTGCGTGTTATCCCAAGAAGGTTGTGATGTGGGACCAAGCTGCGGAAGCCTTGAAGAGGGGTGATACCCGTGATATGTCTATGTTGTCATCGAGTCTCGTTATTAACTTTGGGGCACTGAATAGACCAGTTGAAAATGGGTTTATCGAGATTCTAGATGGACCCACAGGGTTTATGATGATTAAACGTTCCGTTTTTAAATCGTTGGAGGATAAGTTTCCAGAACTCTGGTGTAAGAATGATCACCAGAATAGAGATTTCGACGAGTATCACGCGTGTTTTGACTGTATGATAGACCCGGTGTCCAGACGGTATTTATCTGAAGACTATGCATTTTGTCGTCGTTGGCAACAAGTAGATGGTAAAATTTACGCAGATGTAAACACTACGTTGGGGCATGTAGGGAATCTACCATTCTCTGGGTGTCTAGGTGAAAGGCTTAAGGTTTAGAGCCGACCTAGTCGTATGAAGCTTACCACCTTACTCGTCACTCGTTCAAAATCGTGTAGTGTTAAAACATTACACACAGTTCTTAGAATTAACCTGTCATGTATGCAAAAAGGGGTTGACAACGAGATTTCATACGTAGATGATGATCCTTTTCTAAAGGCTGAAGCAATTCAGAGATATATGAAAAGTCATGATCGGATTATTTTCGTTGATTTCGGTATTTCTCTAGATGAAAAATCAATTGCCCAGTGTTTTGAAAAGCATGACACGATTGGTTTGCTTGTTTTCCCCGGGGTAAAAGAAGGTATAGATTGGGAACTGTTCAAACATAAGGTGAATGCTGGTTCAACAGAACCCACGGAACAGATGGGTCTTCATTTCGATACTGATGTTGGTGCGAAAATTTCGGATGATATTTACAAGGTAAACTCGACAACCTCTAAAGCCTGGTGTATGAACACTAAAAATGTCATTAAGACAATCAAGGATAAAAAATCTGGAAAATGGACAGTCAATCCTAAGATGTTTGCTAAATTCACGGAACAAGGTGTTCGAATTTATGCGTTTACGGCAGCTAAGTTGGTGATGACTTATACACATGAATGTGTAAGTAATATCCTCAACGCTGCGGGTATAAAAGTAAATTAAAGTTTAAAACTGAACATAAAACATGTCTATAAAGTTGGAATCCCCACTTTACAAATATGTTGTGCAATACATTCATGCAAAGTGGGGTAGTAAAGACTATTTCCCTGGGCCTCAACCGATTTCTATCGAACACAGACATTTCCCTGTTCTCAAAGGTGCAGAATACCTAGTATGTGAGAAGACTGATGGGGAAAGGTACATGATGGTTGCGTGTATGTTTGAAGGTAAAAAAAAGTGTATATTTGTGAATCGAGCTTTCAATATGTTTGAAGTACCTATCAATCTCAAGAAGAGTGCCTATGATGGGACTATTCTTGACGGTGAGTTATACGAGGATACTCTCATGGTATATGATGCTGTTTGGGTAAATGGTGAATCTGTATGGGACCTCAATTTGATGAAGAGACTTGAAGCGGCGCGAAGTATCATGAAGTCAATCATTTATATGAAATCTGACCAGTATCGACTCAAGTGTAAAACGTTTCACCAAATGAGGGAGTTTGGGAAGTTTATGGATGAGTATCTCCCAACGGTTCAACAAAAGATTGATGGTCTCGTGTTTACACCTGTCAATGAACCCATAAGAATTGGTACCCATGAGACGATGTTCAAATGGAAGCCACAGGAGAAGAACACTGTGGATTTCCTCATGAAATGGGAACCGTCTAGGGAAACACCTGGATTCAAAGCTGGTACACCTGCATGGAGGTTGTATGTACAGGAGAAGGGGAAACTTTTCTTCGAGTCGGAAATTCCATTCAATCGTATGGAAGATGAGCCATGGTTTGAAGATGGTGCAATCGTAGAGTGTAAGTACATAACCCATGAAGAACCGATGTGGTGGAGACCCCTAAAGAGACGAACCGATAAGAACTATCCCAACAATCGACGGACCTTTTACAGGACAATCGTGAACATCAAGGAGAATATTCAGATGAAGGAGTTTTTAGATTGTAGACCAAATTTTTAATATTGACTAAAAACAAAGATGTCTATGCCAATGTTAGCAGGTGTTGGTCTTATGATGGTGTGTTGTTCTTCAAGTTCAGCCGCAATGATGATGGGTGGTGGGGAAAAGGAAATAGATGGAGGTGACATTTCTGGTGCGGGTGCAGACACTCCAGTGGTACCAACTATCCCAAGTGGTCAGTATGTGAAGTTAGTGCACACAGTTGGTCAGGATACGAGCGCAGCGGGTAACGACGACGATAAAAATAAGATCCTCAACCTCGCTGAGCTCGAGGTTTTTGCTAAGGATGGTACCACCAGTTTAGCATCGGGTAAGACTGTAACTGGGACTTCATTATCGGCTGGTTACCCAGGTACCAATCTTGTGGATGGTAACATGACAAATTTCGCCCACACTTGGGGTCGTGCCGCGGATGTGTTAGATGAATTCTTGGTCGATTTAGGTTCAGTCCAAGAGATTGAGAAGATTAAGATTACAAACCGTACCGACTGTTGTCAAAAACGTGCTATTGGTGTCAAAGCTGTAATTCTTGGTGCGGATGGTACGACTGTCATTAAGGAGACACCCGCTATTACAACCGAAGCTGCTACATACACATTCACATTCCCTGGAACTGCTTGGGTCTAATTTTTCAAATTATACACCATAAAATAGAATCCGGCCTGGTCAGGTAGTTCCTCCTCCCTTACCATTTCGTCATTAATACAGAACCATTTATCACGTCTCTTCACAAAACTCACATAGTGTCCGTCGTCTTGTGCACCAACGTGTACAGCGGTCGAAACGAGATTGTATTCATAGTCGTTAATCAATATATTCTCAATAATTTCGATATGACTCTTCCGATCAAATGAAATCATCAAAATCTGAGGAAGTTTTGAAAAGAGCATACGGGTAGTTGCGACGTGGTGTTTCTTCCCTTTGTTATCTTCAAAATTCTCAATCGTGTACCAATCTGTGCTTTTAGAAAGCATTTCACCCATATCTGTACCCTCGGAGGTTATCAAATGAACACTAAAATCCTCTTCATTTGTTGATTTTCCACCTGGCCATATAGTTTCTTGTATCTTCTTTCCATAAAACCATGGTTTAATTTCGGGTCTTGACGTTTCTAGGATATCAATGATGCACAGAATTGCTTCTTGTACATCGTGTTGTTCTTTTGTTCCAAATCTTGGAAACTTCTCACGAAAGTGGGTGAGCAGTGGATTTATATCAACTTTATCCTGACCCTTGGTCCAATAGGTCTTCACGAGGTTTGAGTACTCCTTCGTGAACATACAATCCCCGGTGTATGGGTGTCGTATTAAATAGTTTGACAGTACTGGAATGTAAAGCAAACATTGAAGGGCGGTATTGAAATAACAAGTATTTCCGTGGTTTTCAAACCCTTTCATTACATTTTATGTACATAAAACACTTAAGAGAATGACGCAATGTGTAAATGTTAAGAAAAAATCAACATGGATATTCAAGCCATCATCAACAAAGTTCTCCCCATCTTTGAAGCCCATAAGAATGAGGGTGATATCGAAGTTGAAATTCGTCTAGGGAAGCACAATGGTTCCCTCTTTGATACAAATGTAGGTAAAGACACCTGGAAGCGTGTCCTCAAGGGTCTGAAGAAGTATGACGGCTGGGAAAGCGTTAAGATGAGCACCTCTGACGTATACTACAGTGACAGCAACAACATTCGCATCACCTCTGATGAGGAATCTGGTGAGCAGACTATGATTCAAAAAATCAGTGTCATCAAGGAAGACTTCAAGTGTGACCCCCTTGACGTGCGATTTTGTGTTGCTCGTGAAATTCCCACATCTGGTGAGTACGAGATGGACCGAAAGAGAACCAAGACTCGACACTCTTTCGTGCGTAAGAATCTCAGTATCGACATGACCATCTCTTCGGGAGATAATGCTGATATGGATTCCGAGGAGGAAGCGAGTTATCAGATTGAATTGGAGATTATGAAACCCGAGGCTGTCGACGATATTTACAAGTTCCAGAACATTCTCCAAAAGGTTGCTGACCTCTCGAAACTAATTTCTGTGTAAAAGTAAATGATATACGCGATAGCGATTCTTATTGTTTTGTTTCTCCTCTACGAAAAACACACAAAGTCGGATGAGGTTGACGGTTCTAAATATTTTTACATCAGTGATGGTGATTCCAAGGCGGTGTATGTCATGATGCACAAGGATGGGGTGAGTAGTGATAGGCTAAAGAATTTTGTTCGAATGGAGGATGAATTTCTCTCAATGGAACAAAGGTCTGTATGCACAGGTATACCTTTAATAGTTCAAGCTGGTTTACTTTCTAATAAAATCAAGGATGCATTCCCAAAATATAATTTCTCTCATCACGTTATACATCTCAAACAAATCGCTGAACCCACTAAAATAGTCAACCGTAAAATTAAGTGCTAATTGGTACCGATTTCCATACTATTTCATACGTGTAATAAAAAATAAACGTTATGATTTCCATTAGAATGGTATATTTGAGGGTTTCCTTTTTATCTTTTAAGAATAAATATGTCACAAATAATGTTATAAAAAACATCAAAAATCTGTAAATGACAGCCTTAGTTAAAATACGCGATTTACTCTGAACAATGTATTTTTCTTTTTTTTGTTCAAGAGGTGTCATTTACTTTGGGTATATATTTTAATTGAAACTTAAACAATAAAGTTGTATAGGTATTAAGTCTATGGAGGGATGCAGACACCTGGTAGTTGAAGGACCTGATGGCTCCGTAGCTATAGCCTTCAACGAAGAAATTCCCCCACCAGTGATAGTCGAACCCCAAACTCTGACAAGAGTCCGTTTTGACGTAGTTGCAGTAAATTATAATAATACTGTACAAATAGGTTTTAGATTGGCTCTTGTTATATCTTTTGTTAAACTCTTCAATTTACTAAGAATAATTGATATAACAGATTTTATTTTTGTTATAGCAAGTACAATTGCAGTTCATTCTGAAAGACCTATATCTATTGCCCCAATATCGGGTCACGGTATGTATTTACTTACCATATTACCAGTAATTGCTTTTAGCCGTAGGTGGTGGGATTTATCATACATCATGGTATGCGCTCTATTATGTGGTACATCACTCACGACTATGAAAAGAATTTTAATTCAAATACCGACATGATCAGCTTGTTATCCTTACATTTTTTCGACCCGTGCTTTGACCTGATTGTTCCTCTTCTTGGGGGTTGTGTTTTTCATAGCATTAGCCCGAGATTTCAACCAACGTTTCTTATACTCACTCATTCTCTTTGCCGTTGGTTGTTTCTTTTGGTTTAGCATATTCATCATGTAATTGGCAGCCATACGACGGTATTCATTTTTCAAGTTATTACTGAGACCATTTGTATTAACCATGTTGGTGATATATTTCTTCTCAAGTTCTCTTTTCCTTTGCATTTTCCAGTTGCTTACCATTTGTTTCTTAATTTTATCAACAACCATCTTTTTTGGTAATCCAATAGTTTTATCTCGGTTTTGTTTACCAATCTTATTAATGGCATTTTTCACATTTTTGATATCTTGGGTAAGGTTTGGTTTGTAACGGTTCATCCACGTCTTCGAGTAAAGTTTAGTCAAGTCTTTACGAATAGAGTTTTCATCTATCCCCACTTTTTTCGCTTTTACTTCTGTTTTTTTATCGACCACTTGCTTCGCTTTTGTTTGCTGCACCTGCCTCTTTGAGGGTGCGGGGGGTAAAGGTTTAGTCATGTTATTGCGCACCTTTTCAATCTGTTTACAGAGAACATCCTTTGTTTGTTTACCGTTTGTGTTAATTTTGAGTAGTGCAGCAAAACGTTTGATTTCATCTAGTTTCATATCACGGCACAGTTTGCGACCAACACGGAAGGTGTTGTTAGTTCCAGCTAAAGAGACATTCTTATTTTTGTTGATATTTCTCATGGTAGCAGTTTTAGCCTTAGATTTACCCTTAATTGCCTCACATATCTCCTTTTTGGTCATGTCTCGGGTGCCACTCTCCGTTTTAATTCTAAGATTAACAATGTTCATTTTTCGTGCAAGGTCCTTGAGTTCCTTTTTATCCATACGTTCACACTTCTTTCCATCAAGTTTGAGTGCATTGATTTGACTGTTAGATAAAGGCACTCCACGCTTTACAACGGCTTTGGTCTTTTTAGGGGAAACCTTTTTAGCCTTAGTCTTGCGTTTGGGTTTGGCCTTAACGCCTAAGATGATATCCCCATCTCTATAAAACTCCCTGATTAATGGGGAAATAGCTTTGTATGCATTTTCCATGACAGCGGGTGATTTAGCACCTATGATTTGTATGGTACCAGACTTACTGATATTGAGTGTGTATCCATTCATGGTGACGTAGAGCATTGGTGTAATTTCTGGTTCATAAGAAACAGACCCATATTTGGAAAATTTCATTGAAGCACGTGTAAGATTCGAGAATATCCCGTTTATGCTAAACTGACCACTGAGATTGTTATACTCGATTGGACTGTAAAGAAATGGTTGTTTTTGGGTGTAATTTTCTACGACAAATCTACGAATGAGTTCAGGTTGAGTAGTAATGTTTGTACCAACAAACCCGCCCGAAAAACGCACTTTACCATTCCTATAAATATTGAAAGTGGCGCTTTGGCTTTCTGTACCATTAGAAACAGTCATCATGATTTGAACACTCGCAAAGGTCTTATTGATATTACCTTTGGGTCCAGCTTCTTTAGTATGAGAAAACCCGGTTTTAAATTGACCATAAATACCTCTCATTTCACGAGTGTCTATATAAAGACCTTCACCAATTGGTGTTTTACCGAGTGGTTTTTTCATCATAATCGGTATAAGGTCTAAACGGGGGTCTTTACCAAATGGTCTATTAATGGTGGCATTAAACATACCAGGTTTTAATGGAGATATTTCCAGGTTGTCAGTGAACTCATTGATTGGGTTCATGTTTTCAAATTCACTGGTATTTATGGGTTCTTTTAATGCGTTATTTACTAATTTATCAATGTTTAGGTCGGAGAATTCATTTTCCAGGGGTGAGTTGTTATTCTCGAATTGTGCGAAACGACTAGGGCGTGGTGCTGGTAGACCTGGAGGGGGTCTTTGGAGTAACTCAGGCCGAGTGGGTTCACGGAAACCTGCAGCCCTCATACGAGCTTCACGAGCTTGTTCTCTCTCTCTTCTAAACATATCCGCTTCAAGTTCTCGAGCGAAGTTGTTATTGGAATTAGACGCAGAGTCAGGACTTTGTACATTCACACCAGACTGCCTGACAAATTCTTGGACCGACTGGCTCATATTACTATTTGTAAGGATTTTTTTTAATGGTTGTTGCCAGTCATCAACTGGTCCTCGATTAAATCGATACCAAAGATAACGGGTTGAAGTGGGTACTGTCTCCCCCTATAGGATACGGATTCGTTCCTAACCTCAATATCATAGGAACTGAAGGGGCCCACATAGAAATCTTCATGAAACTTGTGTTGCCCCAGATTATTGTTTTTACAGTGTGTATTGAAGGATTGAACAAACAGGTTCTGGGGGACGTACTGGTCCTTAGCCTTGTCGACAATTGTAGACTCCAGAAAGTGGATGAGAGAGTTTGCAACTTTCGCAACCTGCTTTTGGATAGTCTTGAAATACTCTGGTACTACATTCCAGATGTCTTTGTTCCTGTACTTGTTTGCATAATCAATGTACCCTTTTACACACTTGAGTAGAAGTTTAGGCATTTCACTTTCAAGTTTCTCATCGAGTTGGGGGTCAGCATTACGCACCTGTTTACCAAAGTTCCATGGTAGAATACGACGCAACACAGAGCCTGAGTTATCTTTCCACCCTGGTACTTCATTCCCACCTAGAATTCCGGGAACCTTCCATTCAAATGACATGGCCGTCTTATTCTTAACAGCCACAGAGACGTCTTCTCCTGATACAATCGACTGGAATTCAGCTTGTTCTAGGGCGAGGTCGCCTTTCACCTCTGGTGCAATAAACATGAATCCATCCTTAATCGCAGAAAGACCGAACTTCTTCTCGATATTGTTCGATAGTGTACCAACATCTTCACCTTCATAAAACTTTTTGAAAACCTTGGTAATTAGGGTAGACTTACCAGATTTAGCGATACCCTTGAAGAATGGGATAATCTGCCAGGTGTCCAATTCACCAATATCAAAGCAGAGGCGACCACCCATGACATACGCCCAGTTGCACACCTCTTCAGGGAACTTTTGATAGTGTAGAACCGTATCAAAGTGGGGGGTGGGGATATCTTGCCACCTTTCGAGGTGTGAAAAGTCATCAAACTGCTGGTCGAAATACTTACATGCAATAATAGTTGGGTCTAGACACCCAAACTCCTTACTTTCGTATGAATAGAAGCTACACTTGTAGGTGCCAAGTTCTGGGTCCCACTCTTTACCCACAAAGACACCATTCTTGAATGACCAAACATGCCTCCGTTTGATAATTGTAGGAAATTGTGGATCCATACACTTGGTAATGTTGTCGATTACTTCCCTGAAAATGCTCCCCTTACTGGTAAAGTTCTTCCAATTGTTAAAATCATCATCCTTTTGAGCGAGAGAGTACACGAAATCTTCGATAGGCATCTTTTGGCGCCACGCTCTTGTCCTGTACCCCTCAATCGTCTTGATTTCTTCACAGCAAAAGCCTTTGTATCTACGATATCCAGCCTTGTAAAGTTCATCAAGCACGAAAATGAGACACTTCTGGAAAGGTGTTGCACTCTCTACATCATCATCACACATTGTGGATGGGTCAGATGTTGAACTCGTTTGGGGGACAGCAGTTGGATTTACAACACGTTCATACGCGGTGTAGTGTCGACGGATATTTTCATACCCATCCTTGAGTTGTTTCAGGACACCATAGATTCGGTCGGTTAGACCAATTCCATCATCGGTTTGTTTTTTATGGAGGTTCATTTCTTTGACCCGGTTTTTCAAATCTATAAGGAAGCGACGTTGCTTCTCACGAATACCCTTGATAGCTAGAATATCTATCTTTGCCGCAATTGGGTTGTTATTATCGTCATAATTATCGGCGTGGATGAATTGCCTGTACCCCAGCTCACGAGCATTTCTATAATCCTCTGTCCTGAGATCCCAATAAATCTCAAAATTATCAACAAGTTTTTTTATGGTTTCTTCATTCATCGACTGGATACTCTGTTTTTGAAGTTCGGCTAACGCTTCATAACGATTTGGTTCCTTGTCGATGAAATGAGTATTTTCCATCTCTTATAGTATTTACAATTTTTATCTCTAATTAGATTTCAACTCACTCAAAATTTTGATTAATATTTTGTTTTGCATTTGAAGTTGTTGGGTGATACCTACCAGGGCGGTACACACTGTGTCACCATCCTCGGTGGCGAGTAGGGAAGTCATGAGTTCGGCAATATCCAGACCCTCATCCTCGAACATCATTTCATCATCACCCTCCATATCTTCAATTTCATCATTTTCATCGGCGGTCATCGAAACTTCTTCAGCCGAGTCAGAATTAGATTCGGTCTCATACTCGGATTCTGGTAGGGGTGCGATCTCACCTTCTTCGATTTCTTCAGGCTGATTTAAAGTAGACATTTAATTTAGACCGAGAAAAATTCAAATCAAAATATGCGCGTTTGACCAGAATTATTTTCTCTGTGTATAGTACAACAACTCTCAAAATGGCCGGTGGTCTTATGCAACTCGTAGCTTACGGCGCCCAGGATGTCTACCTTACCGGTAACCCTGAGGTAACCTTCTTCCAGGCCAAATACAAGCGCCACACTAACTTCGCGATGGAGAACATCGAACAAACCGTCAACGGTACCGCCGCCAACTCTGGTCGCGTCTCCGTCACTGTTGCGCGCAACGGTGATCTCGTTGGTGACATGTACATCCAACTTGAGTCCGATGAGGCGACTACCATCACCACCGCCGCTGGTGATTGCAACTGGGTTGCCGAGCGTGCCGTGAACAACGTTGAACTGTCCATCGGTGGTCAGCGCATCGACAAGCACTACCAGAAGTGGTGGCGCATGTACTCGGAGCTTTACTTGGACGAGTCCAAGAAGGCTTCTTGGGGTAAGATGACCACCGCGGGTGATGGCAAGACTGTCTACCTGCCCCTCATCTTCTTCTTCAACCGCAACCCCGGATTGTACTTGCCTCTGATTGCGCTCCAGTACCACGAAGTCCGTCTGGATTTCGACCTGTCGTCCAACTTCGACACCTACCTGAACAAGAACGTCTTCAAGGTGTGGGCCAACTACGTCTACCTGGACACCGAAGAGCGTCGCCGATTCGCCCAGAAGGGTCACGAATACCTGATCGAGCAGGTTCAGCACACCGGTACCGACACCGTCACCGCTGATGGTGGTACCAAGCAGGTCCGCCTCTCGTACAACCACCCCGTCAAGGAACTGGTGTGGTGCTTCTCCAACACCCAGACCAACAACTCCCTCTGGAACTTCACCACTGCGTCCACAGATGACAACATCATTCTCGAAAGCTCCACCCTCGCGTCTACTTCTAACTGCTTCGTCCCCGCGTCCTTCATTGGTACACCCCTTGTTTCCACCGGTGCGGCTGGTTCCGGTGCCCAGTTCACCGAAGAGGCTGTCGGCCCCCTCAACACCTTCAAGCTCATCCTTAACGGCCAAGACCGCTTCAAGGAGCAAAAGGGTAAGTACTTCAACCAGGTACAGGCCTACAACCACCACTCCGGCAACCCCTACCCCGGTATCTACTCGTACTCCTTCGCGCTCAAGCCCGAGGAGCACCAACCCACCGGTACCTGCAACTTCTCGCGCATCGATAACGCGCAAGTCCAGGTTGTCACCGCGGATACCACCAACAACGCGACCTCCATGCACATGTTCGCGGTCAACTACAACGTCCTCCGCATCCAAAGTGGTATGGGTGGCCTCGCCTTCTCCAACTAATTTGTTGGTTTCGGTCTGTTAGTAAATTAAATCAAAAAATCATTTTTAAATTGCACGGTTAATGCTATTTAAAAACGAAAAAGTTGTTTTATAGATGTGATTTGGGGACTTTGGCACCCTAAGTCGATTCCAAAACTCAAAAAAGAACACGAACCATGAAACCTCTTACTGAGATTATGCAGTTGATTGACACCCATTCAAATGTGATGCCAGAGGGTGACTACTTAAGGATGTGTGGATTGCTGAAGGAGGTGTATGATCAGATGGCTAAACCTTCCAAGGAGGTTGCGAGGGTCCAACAATATTTTAGCATGTCTCCCCCACTGAATGAGCGGTACATGATGAATAACCGGATGCGTTACGTAAACCGGTTAGCCACTAAACAGGCAGCGATGGACTTGCGTGGGTTGAAGCTTCGTTCGAGAATCACAGAGGCTATGAAGACTGAGGCTGGTTCACATGACCGGGACGTATGTATAAAGTATATGAGGGATAAAAACTTCGAGGTTCTGCGTAAAAGGGTTGCTTTAGAGACACAATTGGTGGAACTTGAGAGTGAGAAGGAGAGTTTAGGAGAGTTGGGGAGAGTTATCGACCATGAATGCGACGACGAGCGTGCCGTATGGAGATTGAATAACCCGGGTGCAGATGCTACCACCACATTGTTATATTGAGGGTCATCTTTTAAATGCACAATTAATGCTATTTAAAAACGAAAATTTATATTAAAATAGTATGTCCACCCTTGCCACTTGTCATATTAGACCACCACTCGTAGCACGAACCCGTCTTATCAAGAAGAAGTCTCGTGTAGCCGTCCGTACAAATTATAAAATTACCCTCATTACACCTGGTGGTGATGAAACATTTGAGTGTGATGATGGAACGTACATTCTAGATGCAGCGGAAGAAGAAGGTATCAACCTCCCCTATTCGTGTCGCAAAGGTTCGTGTTCCGCGTGTGTGGCGAGATTGGTATGGGGTCATATAAGCCAAGATGACCAATCATTTCTTGATGAACATCAAATGATGAGAGGTTATACCATGTTATGTGTGGCTTACCCGAAAGGTGACTGCAAACTTAAAATAGAAGTTGAAGATGAACTATTTTAAGAAACTTAAATATAACGCTCCCATTTAATATAATGTTCAAGAAAGTGTTTGACCTTTTTATTAAAGTGGAAAAACCTATGTTAGGACGTTGGTCCATTAAATCGTGTGAAGAAGTGGCAACATCCATAAATTCTGTGTATCAGAATAGGGATCATTGTGGTGACACGATATGTAAAACACCTAAGAAGGCTTCGGAGTATAAGGATAAACCGCGATAAGTAATCATGTATGAAGTCTACACTGATGGAAGTTGTCTCGGTAATCCTGGACGTGGTGGCTGGGGTGTGGTCAGTGATATGTTTAAATTATCTGGTAAACAGACTGACACGACTAATAATGTAATGGAGATGACTGCTATTCTCAAAGCCCTAGAGGAATGTTTGAAGAGGGACATCCAAGAAGTGTGTATATTTACGGATAGTCAATATGTGAAGAATGGTATTAGCACATGGATTATCAACTGGAAGAAGAATGAGTGGATAACATCCACTGGTACACCCGTAAAAAATAAAGAGTTGTGGATTGCTATTGATGAAGTGCGTAATAAACTGAATCTTGTTAATTGGAAATGGGTAAAAGCACACAATGGAGACCCTAAAAATGAAGAAGTTGATAAATTAGCCTATGAAACTGCGGGTGGAACCCCTAAAACGAATGTTGTAAGTGAAACAAAGGGGTCAAAATTTTATGGTGTCTTTCGAGGAAATATTCCTGGTATTTACACTACATGGGGTGAGGCTAAGACGCAAATTGATGGCTATAGTGGGGCAGTGTATAAATCTTTTAAAACTGAAGAAGAAGCAAAAAAGTGGATGGTCGATACGGGTACATGCGTAAAAGAGCGAATATACTTGGATGTTCCTTTCGACGAAAAAGATATAGTAAAATCAAAAGGTGGAAAATGGGATATGAATAAAAAGAAGTGGTGGGTACAAGAAATGAAACCCGAACTTGACATTTATCTTCCAGGCTACTAATAGACCATATGACTGTTAAACAAGACGAACATTGTGAATGGTGTGAAAAAGAAGAAAAGTTGCTTATAAAATGGGCTGAAAAGGCGGCCGGATACCGATGGTTGCATAATCACGCACGTCTATTATATAAGAGACAAAATGACTGGTTAGCCTACCCGAGTATAGTTATAGCGAGTATAACTGGTGTTGGTGGTTTCGCTGTGTTAAATCCGAGTGGAAACGATGGGGTATCAGACGACACAAAAAATAAAATTATGATTATCCAGTATTTTTTCGCATTTCTAAATGTTTTGGCGGGAATACTTACGTCTATTAGTAAATTTAGTCAGAGTCTTTCACTCTCGGAATCACACTCCGCGCAGTGTATACAATGGTCTAAACTCTATAGAAGTATTGATATGGAACTCTCTCTCGATGTCAAGCATCGGGGTGGTGTGGTTGAGTTTATTATGAAATGTAGGGAAGATTACGATAAACTTCTCGACGATTCACC
>Ga0222644_1000148_pt1 | contig 32996 bp, 29 predicted proteins | sample AntAcemetagen291_FD_179800 | JGI IMG/M metagenome (GOLD analysis project Ga0222644, IMG submission 179800) | Saline water microbial communities from Ace Lake, Antarctica - #291 | ecosystem: Environmental > Aquatic > Non-marine Saline and Alkaline > Saline | place: Antarctica: Ace Lake...
GATGGTACTGCATTTATGTGGGAGAGTAGGTCGCCGCCTTTCTTAAATCTTGATTATTCAAGTAACTTTAAACCTCATATCTTAGATATGAGGTTTTTTTATGTCCAAAATTTAACCAAATAATTATGGATCAAGTCCAAAAGTTGTGGGATTTAAGAATTATGCATAAATATTTGAGGGTCTAAAAAGGAAGAATTCTATATTTCTAATACCTCTTAACTGTGCTCTAAAGGCTTTAATTTTGGCATTAAAAGATTCATCAGAAGCATTTGTGCTTCTATTGTTAAAATAGTTTAGAATATTCTGATAATGTATGGACATTGTTCTGGCTATAGTATTAAAGCTTTTAAATTCTGATTGTCTTACTTTTTCATCCCATTTAGCAAGTCTTATTAAAGCTTTGGTTTTATTTTGTGTCTGATTGTATATCCAGGATAAATTTTGACATAGTTTATATACTTTTTCTAAATCTGGGTATTTTTCAAATAATATTTTAGCTCTTTCTTGCTGATTTTCAGTCCATTTGTTTGAAGATTTATATAGTAAATATCGACTTCTAGCTAATAATTGTTTTAGGGTGTCTCCATTTTTTAATAGTTTTGGTGAATATTTTAAGGATTGATTCCTAGCTTTTTCAATTGCATCGTTTTCTGCATCTATAGCATCCCAACGATGTTTAATTCTAATTTCTTGTAGCGCATCTGAAGCTAATTTTTGCACATGGAAACGATCTATCACTTGAGTTGCTTGTGGAAATGACTTTTAACAATTAATCCCATATTTTCTGCCATATCTAAGGTTACTTCTTGCACTCTTTTTCTATATTTTAAAGGGATTTTAAGAAGTATTTTTACAACTGTTTCAGCTTTAGTTCCTCTAATCATTGCTATTAAAGCTCCTTTCTTTCCTTTTGCTTTTTTATTGGTTACAATTGTGTATAAATCTCCATTAGAAAAAGCTGTTTCATCTATGGAAAGATACTCACCAATATTCTCAGGAAAAAGCATCCATTCTTTAGCATGTGGCTTTTGATCCCATAGGTTAAAATCACTTAAATAGTCTTTATACTGCCTTTGTAGATTTCTAGGATTAACTCCGTAAAAGTTCGCTACAACACTAGTGCTAGAGGCATTATTACTGATTAATGTCTTTTAAAAAAATAGCAAATTCACTTGTAATTCTAGTGCCTTTTGCTACTAATTGCCAATCTCTTGTGACTAATTTCTTGGAGTTTTCTTCAATCCAACGCCGTCTAATAACATGTAGAAAAACGTTTTTACCTCGAATTGGAAAATCTTGTATAGTAGTCTCGGGAAAAAACCCTTTAGAGCTCAATTTAAGGCCTTTAAATTCTTCTGCAATCGAATTTAATTCGGTAAAATAGAAATGAAGTTCTCCTTGTTTAACTTCATGCTTAATAAGCTTAAAATTTTCAATAAGAACTTCTGGCAATAATAATTTAACAATATCTATAGGAGTAGTCAAAATCAATGTATTTTATAAAACAAAGTTCCTATATTTTATTTTACTCCACAACTTTTTGTATTGAGCCATTAACTTGCGTGAAGGATAGGAATGAATAGCCCACAGAGAGATACGAACGAGAACTTGCAATGGATAGCCAGACCATTTTTAACTTAATTTTTTGTCCCATAAATAATATTGATAAAAATGGACACGCCCAAATTAGTGTCATTTATTTTTATTAAAAAAAAACACATCAAAAATTTCATCTGACGTGTTTTTATAGCATATTTTGAGTTCCGTTTGTATGACAGCTGGATTACTTCGTTTATAGCAATGATAAATAGTTTTACATTGCTACTAAATCGCCAGCGATGTCTTTAGAAGGTAATTCTGATTTGCCCATTAAAAAAATATCTACTTGTCTTGCCGCTTCTCTACCTTCCGAAATTGCCCAAACAATTAGAGATTGCCCACGACGCATATCTCCAGCCGTAAAAATATTCGGAACATTGGTTTGATACTTTCCGTATTCTGCTTTATAGTTAGAACGAGCGTCGGTTTTAAGACCTAACTTATCTGCTAATGTGCTTTCTGGACCTGTGAAACCTAATGCTAATAAAGCTAAATCACAAGGCCAAGTTTTTTCAGTACCAGTAATTTCTACCAATTCAGGTCTTTGACCAGGAACCATTTTCCATTCCACGTTTACTGTTTTTAAGGCAATTAATTTTCCTTGTTCGTCTTTTACAAATTCTTTTGTATTTATTAACCAATTACGATCTGCACCCTCTTTATGAGAAGAAGATGTTTTTAATTGTAATGGCCAAAAAGGCCAAGGAGTAGTTGGTGAACGATGCCCAGGAGGTTTTGGCATAATTTCAAAATTAACCACAGATTTTGCTCCATGTCTATTTGAAGTACCGATACAATCTGAACCTGTATCTCCACCACCAATTACAATAACATCTTTACCTGTAGCCATTATTTGGTTTTTTACTTCTTTCCCAAACAATACTTTTGTTTGTTGTGTTAAAAAATCCATGGCTTGAACAACCCCATCAGCATCTATACCAAGAGTTGGTAAACTGCGTTTTTCAGTAGATCCTCCACATAAAACGATACTATCAAACTCTTTTAAATCTTTTACATCATAATTAACACCAACATTTATATTTGTTTTAAAAATTATGCCTTCCGCTTTTAAAACAACAATTCTTCTATCAATAATCCCTTTTTCCATTTTGAAATTAGGAATTCCGTAACGTAACAAACCACCAACTTCATCATCTCTCTCAAAAACTGTAACTGTATGACCAGCCCTGTTTAATTGCTGTGCAGCAGCTAAACCAGCAGGTCCAGAACCAATAACAGCAATTGTTTTAGTTGTTCTGTTTTTAGGAAGTTGCGGTTTTATCCATCCCTCTTTAAAAGCGCGTTCTACAATATTTTTTTCAATATTTTCTATAGAAACAGGATCCTCAATAAGACCAAGGACACAAGCTTGTTCACAGGGAGCAGGACATAAGCGACCCGTAAATTCAGGAAAATTATTTGTTGAATGCAGTATCCATGACGCCTTCTGCCATTCCCCTTGATGGACCATGTGATTAAAATCTGGAATTAGATTTCCTAATGGACAACTGCTATGGCAAAAAGGAATTCCGCAATCCATGCAACGTGAACCTTGTTTTGTTATTTCTTTTTCAGAAAGAGGAACTGTAAATTCTTGATAATTTTTTACACGATCTATTACAGAAGTGTAGGTTTCATCTTGTCTTTCAAATTCTTTAAATCCGGTTACTTTTCCCATAATATTATGCTAGTGTTAATTCTTCAAACATTGGTTCTTCTGTTTCTAATCGTAATAGAGCTTTTTTGTATTCAGTAGGCATTATTTTCACAAATTTTTGTAAGCTTGTAGTCCAATCTACTAATAATGATTCTCCTTTTTTACTATCCGTATATAAGACGTGTTTTTCAATTATAGCTTTTAAATCAGCAGCATCTTCGTTAGAAATATCTTCAAATTCAATAGTTTCTGTATTACAAAGTCCGTTTATGAATTTATTTTCTGGATCGTATATATAGGCAATTCCACCACTCATACCAGCTGCAAAATTTCTACCTGTTTTACCTAAAACAATTACTTTTCCGCCAGTCATATATTCACAACAATGATCACCAACACCTTCTACTACAGCGATAGCACCAGAGTTACGAACTGCAAAACGTTCACCTGCAATTCCGTTAATATAAGCTTGGCCTTCAACCGCTCCAAATAAACATACATTACCAACAATAATATTATCTTCTGCAATAAAATCTGCTTTCGTTGGTTTCTTTACAATTAATTTTGCTCCAGACAGTCCCTTTCCTAAATAATCATTTGTGTTACCTTCTAGAATAAAAGTTAATCCGTGTGCACTAAATGCTCCGAAACTTTGTCCTGCAGAACCTGTGAAGTTGATGTTTAAGGTGTCTTCGGGTAAACCTAGATGGCCATAAATTTTAGAGATCTCATTACTGATTATAGCTCCAACAGTTCTATTCGTGTTCTTTATAGGATAGCATAAATTCATCTTTTCTTTTCTATACAAAGCCCTATGTGAGTCTTTTAGTATCGTAAAATCTAAAACGTTTTCTAAATTATGTTCTTGTTGTTCGGTATTTCTAACCGGCATTTCTCTGTAAGCAGCCGGTCTGTATAAAATACTAGACAAGTCAAGCCCTTTTGCTTTGTAATGTTTAATTGCTTTGTTAGAGTTAATTTTATGCGTTTGACCTACCATTTCTTCTAAGGTCCTGAAACCCAATTGCGCCATAATAAGCCTTAATTCTTCCGCAACATAAAAGAAGAAATTAATTACGTGTTCTGGAGTTCCTTTAAAGTTTTTACGCAATTCTTTATCTTGTGTTGCAATACCAACAGGACAGGTGTTTAGATGACATTTACGCATCATGATACAGCCTGAAGCAACCAAAGGAGCAGTAGCAAAACCGAATTCTTCTGCACCCAATAATGCAGCAATAGCAACATCTCTACCCGTTTTTAATTGTCCATCACATTCAACAACAATTCTACTTCTTAAATTATTTAATACTAAAGTCTGTTGTGCTTCAGCTAGACCAAGTTCCCATGGTAAGCCTGCATGTTTTAGAGATGTTAAAGGAGAAGCTCCTGTACCGCCGTCATAACCAGAAATTAAAACGACATCTGCTTTTGCTTTTGCAACACCAGCAGCGATGGTTCCTACACCCACTTCTGAAACTAATTTTACATTAATTCTAGCTTCACGATTTGCATTTTTTAAATCAAATATTAGTTGCGCTAAATCTTCAATTGAATAAATATCATGGTGTGGAGGAGGCGAAATTAAACCAACAAAAGGAGTTGAGTTTCTCGCTGCCGCAATCCATGGCAAAACTTTATAGCCAGGTAATTGTCCACCTTCACCTGGTTTTGCTCCTTGCGCCATTTTTATTTGGATTTCTCGGGCATTTGTCAAATAATGAGAAGTTACGCCAAATCTGCCTGATGCTACTTGCTTGATGGCAGAGTTTCTGCTATCGCCATTTATATCTTTTTGAAAACGTTTTCTGTCTTCACCGCCTTCACCAGAATTAGATTTACCACCTATTCTGTTCATGGCAATTGCTAAATTTTCATGCGCTTCGCGAGAAATAGATCCGTAAGACATTGCGCCCGTTTTAAAACGTTTTACAATTTCTGTCCAATCTTCCACTTCTTCTAAAGGAATTGGGTCTAAGTTGTCAAATTCAAATAAACCGCGAATGGTCATCAAGTTTTCTGCTTGATCATTGATGGCTTTTGCATAGACATCATAGCTATCTTGATCACTTAATCTAACCGCTTGTTGTAATTTTGAAATTGTTGTTGGATTGAATAAATGACGTTCACCATTTCTTCTCCATCTATAATCACCCCCAATATTTAAGCTTAAATTTTTATCAATTTGATTGTTAGGATATGCTTGTTTATAACGTTGATCAATTTCTTTTTCTATTTCGTACAAACCAATACCTTCAATTCTTGATGCTGTGTATGGAAAGTACTTTTCTACAAATTGAGAATTAAATCCTACAATTTCGAAAATTTGAGAACCTCTGTAAGAATGTAAGGTAGAGATTCCTATTTTATTCATCACTTTTAAAATCCCTTTTCCGATCGCTTTATTGAAATTGTCAACTGCTTTTTGTTCATCCATATCTTTAATGAAGCCTTCTTTAACTTGCATTCTAATAATTTCATTTACCATATATGGATTTACGGCACTTGCACCATAACCAAATAGCGTAGCAAAATGATGTGGCTCTCGCGGTTCTGCAGATTCAATAATAATGTCAAAATAAGAACGCTTGCGTAAACGATTTAATTGATGATTTACAAAAGAACAAGCTAATAAAGCAGGTATTGGAGCTAATTCTTGGCTTACGCCTCTATCAGAAAGAATGATGATGTTTGTTTTTGCTGCTAATGCTTTTTCAACCTGAACAATAATGCTATCTAAAGCATCTTCTAATCCATTTAATCCTTGTGCTTTAGAGTATAGAATTTGAATCGTTTCTGCTTTGAAACTTTCAATATCGATACTTCTAATTTTTTCTAAATCAGCATTAGAAATTACAGGATTTTGAATTCTTAATTTTCTACATTGTCTGTCTGTAATGCTAAAAATATTTCTGTCTTTTCCTAAATTTAAACTGATGTCCGTTACAATTTCTTCACGAATACCGTCTAACGGTGGATTTGTTACTTGTGCAAATAATTGTTTAAAATAGTTAGAAATTAATTGTGGCCTGTCTGATAAAACAGCCAAAGGCGTGTCTGTTCCCATAGAGCCCAGAGCCTCTTTAGCATCTTGTGCCATTGGCGTAATTACTTCTTGAATATCCTCAAAAGTATAATTAAATAATCTCTGGCGAGTTTTAATATCAATTGATTCAATAGGGCAAGTTTCACTTGTATAGGGAACATCTTTTAAATGTAAACGCGTGTTGTTAAGCCATTCTTGATAAGGTCTTTCAGAAACAATCTTACTTTTTATTTCTTCATCCTCAATAATTCTTCCTTGATTCATATCTACCAAGAACATTTTTCCTGGTTCTAATCTACCATGTTTTTTAACATCTTCTGGAGCGATATCTACAACACCAATTTCTGAAGACATTATTAATTTACCACTTTTGGTAATTGTATATCTAGAGGGTCTTAAACCATTTCTGTCTAGTAAAGCACCAATATAATCACCGTCGGTAAAAGGTACAGACGCAGGGCCATCCCAAGGTTCCATGATGCAGGCATTGTATTCGTAAAAGGCTTTGCGAGCTGCAGACATTGTGGTGTGTTTTTCCCAAGCTTCAGGAATCATCATCATCATAATTTCTGGCAACGAACGTTCTGTATGTGTTAATAATTCAACAACCATATCCATAGAAGCTGAATCTGATTTCCCTGGTAAAATAATTGGAAACAATTTATCTATCTGTGGTCCAAATACATCACTTTTCATGATTTCTTCACGCACACGCATTCTACTTACATTTCCACGTAAAGTGTTTATTTCTCCATTTTGACACATGTATCTAAATGGTTGTGCTAACTCCCAAGTTGGCATTGTGTTTGTAGAAAAACGTTGGTGTACTAATGCCAAACGTGTAACTAAATCTATTTCTTGTAAGTCTTTATAATAAGGACCAATATCTTCGGGCATTATAATTCCCTTATAAATAATGGTTGTGATGGATAGACTCGGAACATAAAAATAAATAGATTCAGAAATTTTAGAATTTCTGATAGCATGTTCTGTTATTTTTCTAGCAGCATATAGTTTAGCTTTAAATGTAGCTTCGCTAATTTCTATTGTTTTTCCAATAAATAATTGTTCTATGTTTGGTTCTGATGCCAGCGCAATTTCTCCTAATTGAGAAGAGTCTACAGGAACTTTTCGCCATCCTAAAATAGTTAGTCCTTGTTCTTTTATTTCGTTTTCAAAAGTAGTTTTACAATAATTATATTGATTAGATATCTTAGGTAAAAAGACCATACCAGCTGCATATTCTCTTTGATTTGGTAAAGCAAAATCACAGACTCGAGTAAAGTAATCATGCGGTATGTCTATTAATAAACCTGCGCCATCTCCTGTCTTGCCATCTGCACTAACACCACCTCTATGTTCTAGTTTTACTAAAATTTCTAGTGCGTCGTGTATAATTTGATTTGTTTTCTCGCCATTTAAATTACAAATAAAACCTGCGCCACAATTTTCGTGTTCAAACTCTGGTAAATATAAGCCTTGTTTCTCCATATTATATTCAATTATATTTACAAAGCTATGTATTTTGTTGAAGATAATTCAGTGATTATGACCTTTTAATGTACGTTTTACGATGAAGTTAAAATAGAAGGAGTAAAAATTTATTTATCATAATTAAAGCTAGTTTAATTGTGATATTCATAAAAACAAGAAATACACCTTTAAAATAATAACTTTAAAGGTGTATTTTGTTTAAAACAGTAACTTTTGTATTAATGCTCGTTCAACCTAAAGTCTGGATATGCATCCATACCGTGTTCATGAGCATCTAATCCTTCTAGTTCTTCTTTTTCACTAACTCTAATTCCCATTGTTTTCTTAAGTGTAAAGAGTATGATAAATGAACTTCCTACACAGAAAGCTGCATAAGAACCAACACCAATTAATTGACTAATGAATTGGTCTGCACCTGCAAGGTTTCCAAATATACCAACGGCTAAAGTTCCCCAAATTCCACAAACTAAGTGAACTGCAATTGCACCAACAGGGTCATCTAATTTTAATTTATCAATTAAACTTACTGCAAAAACAATGATTGTTCCTGCGATAGCGCCAATTAAAATAGCATCTGTAGGCGACATTTGATCTGCACCCGCAGTAATACCTACCAATCCTCCAAGAATTCCGTTTAAGAACATTGTTAAATCTAAATTTTTATACATTATTGCTGAAACAAAAGCAGCAACAACTCCACCTGCAGCTGCAGCCAAACAAGTAGTTACTAATGTTAAAGAAGTAAGACCTGGGTCTGCAGATAAAACAGATCCACCATTAAATCCAAACCAACCTAACCAAAGAATTAAAACTCCGGCTGTTGCTAGTGGAATGTTGTGACCAGGAATAGCCTGTGGTTTGCCATCTTTAAATTTTCCTATACGAGCACCTAATAAGTAAACAGCAACTAAAGCTGCCCATCCACCAACAGAGTGAACTAAAGTAGAACCTGCGAAATCATAGAAAGGAGTTGTTAAAGTCTGTAAAAATCCACCACCCCATTTCCAAGAACCTGCTACAGGATATACAAATCCAACATAGATTACTGTGAAAATCATAAAAGGTAAAATTTTCATTCTTTCAGCAACTGCTCCAGAAACTATGGTTGCAGCTGTAGCAGCAAACATTCCTTGAAATAAGAAATCTGTCCAGTAGGTATACCCTTCATTGTACGCTAAGTCTAAAGCGCCTGCTTCTGTAAGCGGAGATGATAAGCCAAAACCAGCAAAGCCAAAGATTCCTGCAGAGCCATCCCCAAAACCAGGATACATCAAATTGAATCCAACAAAGCAATATAGTAATAAGCCTATTGTAATAATAAAGATATTTTTGAATAAAATATTTAAGGTATTTTTCTGTCTTGTTAAACCGATTTCTAAAAATGCAAAACCTAAGTGCATAAAGAAAACCAGTGCTGTACAGATCATCATCCATACATTATTTATTGTAAGTAATTCCATAATAATATATTTAAGAAGTTTAGTTTAAAGTTTGTCCGCCGTTTTCTCCAGTTCTAATTCTGTAGGCATCTTTTATGTCGCTAACGAATATTTTGCCATCTCCAACATCACCTGTACTTGCAGCTTTTAGAATGGTTTTTATTGTTATTTTTTCAAAATCATCATTTACAACTATCGATAAATGTCTTCTTTGAATATCGCTTGTACTGTAGCTTACACCTCTGTAAACGTGTCCTTCTTTTTCGTTGCCTAAACCTGTAACATCCCAATAAGAGAAGAAGTTTACACCCACTTCATGCAAAGCATCTTTTACTGCACGAAATTTTGATTTTCTTATAATCGCTTCTATTTTTTTCATGATTGAAATAAATTTTAGTTAATATTAATTGATATTTAAAATGCGTAAACAGCAGCTATTACAAAAGAGCTTAAGCTTTTAGACATATTTCCGTTTCCTTGCATAAAAGCATCATCTGAAGATGAATCTAATCTAAGTTCTGGAATGATAGTTAGAGCGCCTACTTTATAATTTGCAGTTAATGTAGTTGCAAATACACTAGAATCAGCTAATCCAGTTCCAATAGCCCCAAAATCACCATTTTCTTGAAAAAACTCACCTCTTAAACCAATTTTAAAGTTTTCTGATGTAGCATACTGAGGATATAATGCAAAACCATAAAAATCAGGAAGACTATCTGCAACAAAGTAAGCCGCATTAATACCTAAAAAGAATGAATCTGATAGATCAAAACCACCAGTATAATCTAATTCGTAAGAGTCTGGATTTAATAAAGCATTAAAAAATTGACCAGAATATCCATATTGAATACCAATTGAATACTTTCCATCAGGATTAAATTCTGTATAGTCTGTTGGATTCATTAAGGCTAGCATTAATGAAGATTTTTCAGAAAAAGTAATATCTACTTTTACACCGGTATGACTAAAGGGACCGTAAGAAAATAAGTAAGATGTGCTGTAGTTAAAGTTAGCTGTTGGAGAAATAACCTCGTATCCTAAAAAGGTGTTAAAGTTACCGGCAGTAAGTTTAATTTTTTCAGTTACATTCCAATAAGCATATAATTGATTTACAATTTGTGAGCTACCTACAGAGTTAAAAACAGCATCAGCGCCTCTTGGTCCGTAAACCATATCGGCTACAAAACCAACTTTTTCTCCTTCGTAACCTGCAATTATGTTAATCATGCCTAACGCAAAACCTGCTTGATTTGCAAATGAACTTCCTGGGGCTGCGTCAAATGCACCACCACTTATATTGCCTCTAAAGTACGTGTCTACACTACCACTTATCGAGATTTTTTTTTCTTCTTGTGCAGTTACTATAAAGCTACTTGCTAATAATAAGGTTAAAATAATTTTTTTCATAATTAATTGTCTTTTAGTTTTTATTATTTATGTTGTTTGATTACGCCAAATGTAAATATTAAATTTAGACTAACAAGGGGCTTGTTTTTTTAAAATAGTGTATTTTAGGGTAATACCCATAAAAAAAGGGGGGTAAAATTATCAAAAGTATATTTTACAGTTTTTGAAGGGGCTTAAATATTGGGTATGAAAAAAACAAGTGTATAATTTTAGGATATTCATAAAAATGCTACTTTTTTGAAAAAAAAATTAATTAGTGTACCTTTGAAGCATGAAATACTCGCACTCTTACTTGGTTTATATACAGTTTTTAGGATTTCGTTTTTCTGGTTGGCAAAAACAGACAAATGCTAAAACAGTGCACCAAATGGTCGATAAAACGTTAGGATTTGTCTTTGATAATGTGAATTATAAGTCTATTGGCATTGGTAGAACGGATGCAAAAGTATCTGCAAATGCATATTATGTGCAATTATTTACAGATATGCTAGTAGATGAAGTTTTTTTTATGAATTCTATAAATTCTAACTTTTCCCCAGATTTTAAAGCGATTTCTATCAGAAAAGTAGGAACAGATTTTAATATCATAAAAGCATCAAAATTGAAAGAATATCATTATTATTTTTCTTTTGGCGATAAAAATCATCCTTTTGCCGCGCCTTTTATAACCAATATTGATGAAAATCTAAATATTGGTCTAATGATGAAAGCTGCGAAATTGTTCGAAGGAGAGCATTATTTTCATAAATATTGTACAAAACCTTCGGAGGCAACTATTTTTAAAAGATGCATAGATTCCTGTGAAATTGTGGAGAACACTATTTTAACTGCTAATTTTTTTCCTGAGAAATCATATGTTGTAAAGGTGAAAGGAAAAGGGTTTTTAAGATATCAGATTCGGTTGATGGTGGCAACGCTGTTTGAATTAGGAAAAGGAAACATAGATTTAGAATTTATAGAAAATTCTTTAAAAGAGAACAATGATCGAAAATCGTTGAGAAATATTGCGCCGGCCTCTAGTTTGCAATTGTTTGCTATTGAATTGGATTTGTAATTTAATGTAAACCCTAAGGTTTTTAAAATCTCAAAAGGTTTGCTTTTAAGTGGTGTGAAATTCCCGAATTATCAATTTTGTTGGCAAGTACTTTTTGGAAAAAGGTTTAAGCTACTATTTACTATTGAGCGGGATTTGTAATGTTACTGTAAGGTTTCAAAAACGGTTAGGTATAAAAAATAGAATAATAGGGGCGTTTTAACAGGCTTTCCACTATATCTTTTTATTTTAAAAAGAAAATAAAAAGGATGTCGTTTCAATCCTTAACGCGAATTGCTATTTTTCAAGCATCCTGCAAGGTTTCTAAAACCTTTTAGGTATAAGAGTAAAAAGCAGATGCCTAAAGGGTTGAAAACAAATTTTTGTAGGATTTTTATAATCTAATTACCAATATTTAAATGTAAAATTTTAATCGAGCGTATGCCAATTTAAGTATACATTGATGCTAAAATAATTAAAGCTAACAATGTTACACTGAGCTTGCCGAAGTGTAGCTTTCGTTAACTAAAAAGTCTTCGACAAGCTCAGACTGACATTCGTTAATATAATTGAAATTAGAATATAATTTATAGAAATTTTGAGTCCTTATTTATAGTAACAGCAACACATTAGAAAATTAAATTGGTATCAGGTAAAAAGTAAGCAATTAGTAGATTTCTAAATTATATAATTAGTAAGAAGTTGCGTGAGTGATAGAAATGGCATCCTTTTTTGAGGTACGAAAAAAAGATATAATGGATAGCACGATTTTTGCTTTTCGCAAAAACCCGCCCAAAAGAAAAATCCACCTTTTAAAAAGATGGATTTTTGTAGACTATATATAAGGTGTAATTTATCCTTTGATAATTCCTCTTGAAATTACAATTTTCTGAATTTCTGATGTTCCTTCGTAAATCTGCGTAATTTTTGCATCACGCATTAAACGCTCTACATGATAATCTTTTACAAAACCGTTTCCACCATGGATTTGCACAGCTTCTACGGTGTGTTCCATAGCAATTTTACTTGCGTATAATTTTGCCATTGCAGAAGACATGTCGTAATTATTACCTTGGTCTTTGTCCCAAGCAGCCTTCATAACCATCATTCTTGCAGCTTCAATATCTGTGTGCATGTCTGCTAATTTAAACGCAATTGCTTGATGATTGCAAATTTCTGTTCCAAATGCTTTGCGTTCTTTCGAGTATTTTAAAGACAACTCGTAAGCACCTGCAGCAATCCCTAAAGCTTGTGCGGCAATACCAATTCTACCACCAGAGAGTGTTTTCATGGCAAATTTAAAGCCGAATCCGTCTTCGCCAATTCTGTTTTCCTTTGGCACTTTTACATCGTTAAATTGTAAAGTATGCGTATCAGAACCACGAATTCCTAATTTGTCTTCTTTTGGTCCTACGTGAAAACCAGGCGTTCCTTTTTCAACAATAAAAGCATTGATTCCTTTATGACCTTTTTCTCTATCGGTTTGTGCAATTACCAAATAAACGTCTGAACGTCCACCATTGGTAATCCAGTTTTTTGTTCCGTTAATTAGGTAATGATCTCCTTTATCAATTGCGGTTGTAGCTTGTGAAGTTGCATCCGAACCTGCTTCTGGTTCGCTTAAACAGAATGCGCCAATAAACTCACCTGTTGCTAATTTTGTTAAATATTTTTGTTTTTGCGCTTCATTAGCATAGGCTTCTAGACCATAACAAACTAATGAATTGTTTACAGAAACCATTACAGAAGCAGAGGCGTCAATTTTAGACAACTCTTCCATCACCAAAACATAAGAAATGGTATCCATACCGCTTCCTCCATATTTTGGGTCTACCATAATTCCCATAAAACCTAAATCGCCCATTTTTCTAACCAATTCTTGCGGAAATTCTTGCTTATTATCTCTTTCAATAACACCAGGTAACAATTCAGTTTGCGCAAAATCTCTTGCGGCATCTCGAATCATAATGTGCTCTTCCGTTAAATTAAAATCCATGTTCTATTTTTTTTAGTTTTCGTAATTTTAGAGCACAAAGATATCGATTTCGTAACTTATTTTCATAAGACTTTTATTATTTTTACGGATATGAATAAAAATGAAGTTTTTTGTATTGGATTGATGTCTGGAACGTCTTTAGACGGCATCGATTTGATTTATGTAAAATTTGATAAAAATAAATACACCGATTTTGAAATTATCTTTGCAGAAACACTTTCGTATACAGAAACCTGGAAAAATACATTGCAAAAAGGAATTTATTTTTCTTCGGATGAATTAATCAAGTTGAATCTTGAGTATGGTGGACTTCTAGGAAACGTGCTTCTTAATTTTATTGATACGTATAATATTCAAAAAATAGATTTTATTGCTTCTCATGGTCATACCATTTTACATCAGCCGGCAAAAGGAATTACACTTCAAATTGGTGATGGACAAACAATTGCGAATATTACAAAGCAAAAAGTGGTTTGCGATTTTAGAACCCAAGATGTACAATTAGGTGGGCAAGGAGCGCCATTAGTGCCTATTGGTGATGCGTTGCTTTTTTCTGGTTTTGAGTATTGTTTAAATTTAGGCGGATTTTCGAATATTTCTTTTCATAAAGATGCGCAAAGAATTGCTTTTGATATTTGTCCTGTAAATATTGTATTGAACTTGTATGCCAATAAATTGGGATTCGATTTTGATGCATCAGGAGCAATTGCATCCAAAGGAATACTTAATAAAACACTTTTAGAACGATTAAATTCGCTTTCTTTTTATCAACAAAAACCACCAAAATCTTTAGGATTAGAATGGGTGCAAGAACAGATATTTCCTTTAATTGACTCTTTAGAAACAGATATTTCATCTATTTTAAGAACTTTTGTAGAACATGTTGCAGTGCAGATTAGTAAAATAATCTGTAATAGTAATTCAGTTTTAATTACTGGCGGAGGCGTTTTTAATTCCTTTTTAATTGAACGAATTGAATCGTATTCAAAAACTAAAATTTTAGTAGCGGATAAAAAACTCATTAACTTTAAAGAAGCACTTATTTTTGCCTTTTTAGGAGTATTAAAACTTGATAATCAGGTTAATTGCTTAAAATCTGTTACGGGTGCGCGTAAAAATCATTCATCGGGAGCGGTTTTTTATCCGAAGCTTTAAATAAAAAAATTTGAGCAACCATTTTTTTATGGTAAGTTTGTAAGACTTGAATAGTAATTTATAAATCTAAAAAATTTAAATATGAATCAACTTTAGCTTGTCCCCAGCAGGGGATTTTACACAAAATAGAAAAATGTATCAAAGCAAAAAGTTAACTTATTTAAAATAGAAAGATGAAAGAATTATTAAAAATATACGAAAATAAACAACCAGAAATAATCTTTAACTGGAAAGACCCTGAAACAGAAGCAGAAGGCTGGACCGTAATAAACTCTTTAAGAGGCGGCGCTGCCGGTGGTGGAACACGAATGAGAGAAGGTTTAGACATGAACGAGGTTTTATCACTTGCCAAAACAATGGAGGTGAAATTCACAGTTTCTGGACCTGCAATTGGTGGTGCTAAATCTGGAATTAACTTTAATCCTCATGATCCTAGAAAAAAAGGAGTTTTAGAACGCTGGTATAAAGCGGTTGCCCCTTTATTAAAAAGTTATTATGGAACAGGTGGCGATTTAAATGTTGATGAAATTCATGAAGTAATACCGATTACCGAAGAAAGTGGTGTTTGGCATCCGCAAGAAGGGGTTTTTAACGGTCATTTTAAACCAACCGAAGCAGATAAAATTAACCGAATTGGTCAATTAAGACACGGTGTTATAAAGGTTATAGAAGACGAAAAATTATCACCTGCAGTTTACAGAAAATATACAGTAGCAGATATGATTACCGGTTATGGTGTTGCAGAAGCTGCGCGCCATTATTACGATATTTATGGAGGTACTGTGGTTGGTAAAAAAGCAATTGTACAAGGTTTTGGAAACGTAGGTTCTGCTGCAGCGTATTATTTAGCGCAAATGGGTGCAAAAGTTGTAGGGATTATTGATAGAGACGGTGGAGTAATTAATGAAAGCGGTTTTTCTTTTGAAGAAATAAAAGAGTTGTTTTTAAACAAAAATGGTAATACTTTAGTTACCGAAAATATGATTCCTTTTAAGGAGATTAATGAGCGAATTTGGAGTTTACCTTGTGAGATTTTTGCGCCTTGTGCGGCATCAAGATTGATAAAGCAAGAGCAAATAAATCAAATGATTCATGCTGGTTTAGAAGTAATTTCTTGCGGTGCAAATGTTCCTTTTGCGGATAAAGAAATTTTCTTTGGATCAATTATGGAAGATACAGATAAAAAAGTAAGTTTAATTCCTGATTTTATTTCCAATTGCGGAATGGCAAGAGTATTTGCCTATTTTATGGAAAGAAAAGTAGAAATGACAGACAAAGCTATTTTTGAAGATACATCTAACACAATAAAGAAAGCATTGCAAAGATCTTTTGCTAAAAGTGCTTCAAAAACAAGAATAAGTGAAACGGCGTTTGAAATTGCGCTCAAAGAATTGGTATAAATTAAATATTAAAGAAGTATGGAGTCAGTGATTATTATTGTATTTGTAATGGGCTATTTAGCCATTACTTTAGAGCACAACATAAAGTTAGATAAGTTAATTCCTGCCTTAATTATGATGGCAGTTTGTTGGGCCTTAGTGGCACTTGGCATTGATAATTTTACGCAATGGTTTGACTCTAGTAAGCATAGTTTGGTTGAAGGTTTTGGCTCGTTGATTCATGCAGACAAAATGCATTTGGTAGAAGAAACACTATTACATCACTTAGGAAAAACGGCAGAAATATTAGTGTTCCTTTTAGGGGCGATGACGATTGTAGAAATTATCGATTATTTTGATGGATTTTCTACAATTAAAAACTTCGTAAAGACCAAAAAAAAGAAAAATATTCTTTGGATTTTTTCAATATTAGCATTTATCTTATCCGCAATTATAGACAACCTTACAGCAACAATCGTACTTATTTCTATTTTACAAAAAGTTGTCAAAAATAGAGAGGAAAGAATTTGGTTTGCAGGTATGATAATTATTGCAGCAAATGCAGGTGGAGCCTGGTCGCCAATTGGTGATGTTACTACAACAATGCTTTGGATTGGTAAAAAAGTAAGTACTTTAAAATTAATAGAATACCTATTATTACCCTCTTTATTGTGCATGATCGTGCCAACGTTCATCGCATCTTTTTTACCCGCTTTTAAAGGTGAAATTGATTCGGAAGAAGAAGTAGAAAAGGCGAAAAGTCCTCACAGTGCAAAAATGTTATATTTAGGACTAGGTGCTATTGTATTTGTACCTATTTTTAAAACGATTACACATTTACCTCCTTATGTAGGTATGATGCTGTCTTTAGCTTTAGTTGCTACTTTTGCGGAAATTTACAGTAAATCAAAATTTTCTATGTCAAGTATCGATGGAGATCAATCAGAAGAGCATGCTTTAGCGGCGCATCACAGTCCTGTTCATGCCTCTTTATCTAAAATTGAAATGCCGAGTATTTTATTTTTCTTAGGAATTTTAATGGCAGTTGCTGCTTTAGAGTCGTTGGGGATTTTATTTAACTTTGCATCTACTCTACAAGAGACAATACCAATGATGGGAACAGAATTACATCATGAAGGAGTTTCAGATCTAGTAATTATGTTGCTAGGTGTAGGTTCTGCAGTAATCGATAATGTGCCTCTAGTGGCTGCAAGTTTAGGAATGTTTTCTGAAGGATTGGATAATGAATTATGGCACTTTATAGCGTTCTCTGCAGGTACAGGAGGAAGTATGTTAATTATTGGTTCTGCAGCAGGAGTTGTAGCAATGGGAATGGAAAAAATAGATTTTTTCTGGTATTTTAAAAATATATCTTGGTTAGCCTTAATTGGTTTTGTAGTTGGTTCTGCCGCATTTATGGTTACAAGAACTTTATTTTAATATAGAATTTAAAAAACAAAAAAATGTCATTTTGTATTATTACAGAATGGCATTTTTTTTATATAAGAAAGCGAATTGTTTCTTGTTAGAAACAATTTAAAAAGAGATTAGTCGTTATATTTACAGAACTAAAAAATTAGTAGAATGATATCATTTTATCAAGAAAATGCAGGTGTGTTAGAAGAAGCTGTTCAAGAAGAAAAAACACTTTCTATATATAATTTAATTTTAGATGGTGGTTTGGGTGGCCAAATTATAATTGCCATTCTTGTTGTTTTATTAGCGGTCGCTTTATATATTTATTTCGAACGTTTTTTTGCTATCAAATCAGCATCAAAAGTAGATAAGAATTTTATGAATCAGATTAAAGATTATGTCTCTAATGGTAAATTAGAATCGGCAAATTCTTTATGTAAAAGTACAGATACCCCAACTGCGAGATTAATTGGAAAAGGAATTTCTAGAATAGGGAAGCCTTTAGATGATATTAATACGGCAATTGAAACTGCAGGGAAATTAGAAATTTATCAACTCGAAAAAAATGTAAGCGTATTAGCAACCATTGCAGGAGTTGCACCAATGATTGGGTTTTTAGGAACCGTAATTGGGATGATCGTTGCTATACATGCAATCGCAAATGCAGGCGGTCAAATTGATATAAAAATGCTTTCTGATGGCTTGTACACTGCAATGACAACTACGGTTGCAGGCTTAATTGTAGGTATTATTGCATACATTACCTATAATCACTTGGTGGTAAAAACGAATAAGATTGTATACCAAATGGAAGCAAAGTCGGTTGAGTTTTTAGATTTATTAAACGAACCTGTTTAAAAGGATCTATTTTCAAGGTTGAAAAATTAGAACTTTGAATTTTAAACTTTAAAGTTAAAACATTGAACAGCAACTATGAATTTAAGAGGAAGAAATAAAGTAGATCCAACATTCAATATGTCATCCATGACCGATATTGTTTTTTTGTTGTTGATATTTTTTATGCTCACATCAACGCTGGTAACGGTAAGTGCTATTGATGTTTTTTTACCAAAAGCCGGTGGAAAAACAGAAAATAATACGTCTGTTGCAGTGTCTATTACAAATGAATCCCTTTTCTATATTGACAAAACAGAGGTAAGTGCATCCAATTTAGAAAGTGAAATTTTAAAAAGTGTAGGAGCAGATAAAAAGAAAACGATTATAATAAGAGGTGATCAAGATGCGCCTTATAAAAATGTAATGGAAGTAATTGACATTGCAAACAAGAATAAATTAAAAATGATTTTAGCTGTAAAAGGCAAATGACCTTCTGGTGAAGCTGAACTCGTTTCAGTTTTTCAACCTTTTACGATGAAGTAGACATATGACAGTTTTAGATACAAAACACAAGCGAAAATCAGCCGCAATCACAGCTATTATATTATTGCTGATGTTGTTTGCCATTTTTAATTATGGACTAAAATATTTAGATCCGCCGGAAGAATATGGTTTGGCAATTAATTTCGGAGATTCAGATATTGGAAGTGGAGAACCTACAGAAAATACTAAAAAGGCTTTAAACCAACAAGAAGTTGAAAAAGAAGAAGTTGTAGAAGAGGTAAAAGTAATGCCGAACGATACGAGTAAAGAAGAAGTTCTTACAGATGAAACATCCAAAGAAATTACGGTCGTAGAAAAAAAAGAAGTAAAAAAAGTACCCGTAAAAGAAGTTGTTAAAAAACAAGTACCAAAAGAAATCCCAAAGCCAAAACCATCCAAAGAAATTACCGACGCACTAAATAGTTTATTAAATGGTAATTCGTCTGACGGAAATCCAAAAGGAGAAGGAGATGATAAAAAAGAAGGTATAAAGGGAAATGAAAATGGCGATCCGAATTCTAATAAATACTATGGAAATGAAGGAACAGGTTCTGGAGGTAATTACAATCTTGCAGGAAGAAAAGCCTTGTCAACACCAAAAGAACAGCCAGACTGCCAGGAAGAAGGAATCGTTGTTGTAAGAATTATTGTTGATAAAAACGGAAAAGTAATTAGTGCAGTAGCAGGTGTAAAAGGCTCTACAAATACAGCTCCTTGTTTACAGAAACCAGCAAAAGAAGCTGCCCTTAGAACCACTTGGAACGCAGACGAAAAAGCACCTGCAAATCAAACAGGAACTATTATTTACAAATTTACCTTAACGAAATAACCTTCTATTTTGGTTAAATAAAACGACATAAATGTTTAGTTTTCTGCAGAGAATTTAGTTAAGATTATTCTTTAAATAGCTCTAAGGCACAGCGTTTTTTAGAAGGAATGTTTTTTTAGTTAACTATTTAAATTTATATTTGAAAAAAACAAATAATGAAAAAAAAGGCAATTATTGTCTCAGGATATTTTAATCCAATTCACAAAGGGCATCTAGAATACTTTAATAATGCAAAAGCAATGGCAGATGAATTATTTGTAATCGTGAATAGCGACTTGCAAAGGGAATTAAAAGGATCCAAGGAATTTCAAACAGAAGAAGAACGATTATTTATTGTTCAGAATATAAAAGCGGTAGACAAGGCTATTATTTCTGTTGATACAGATAGAACTGTATGCGAATCTATTCGAACTATTTTTGAAACTTACGGGCAAGAATTCCAACTAGGCTTTGCCAATGGTGGCGATCAAAATAACAATTCAATTCCGGAAGCACCAATTTGCGAAGAGTTAAAAATTCAATTAATAGATGGTTTGGGTGATAAAATTCAGTCTTCATCTTGGTTATTAAATAAAAAATAAAAGTATGAAAATAGGTATCACTTTTAGTTCGTTTGACTTGCTGCATGCAGGACATATAACAATGTTGGAGGATGCAAAGCGTCAATGCGATTATTTAATCTGTGGTTTGCAAACAGACCCTACATTAGATCGTCCAGGAAAAAACAGACCCGTTCAAACTGTTGTAGAGCGGTATATACAGCTAAAAGCATGTAGATTTGTGGATGAAATTGTGCCTTATGCTACAGAGCAAGATTTAGAAGATATTTTACGATCTTTTAAAATAGATGTAAGAATTATTGGTGAGGAATATGCAAGTAAGCAATTTTCGGGTAGAAAATATTGCGAAGAAAAAGGCATTGACTTATATTTTAATAAAAGAGAACATCGTTTTTCTAGCAGTGAATTGCGTAAAGAAGTACAAGCAAAAGAAAACTTGAAAACTAAGGACAAATAAACTGTTTTAATGAATAAGAATACTAAAATATACATTGCAGGCCATAGAGGTATGGTAGGTTCTGCGGTTTGGCGAGCTTTAGTAAAAAGGGGATATACAAATTTATTAGGAAGAACTAGTAAAGAGCTAGATTTAAAACACCAGCAAGCTGTCTTTAATTTTCTTGAAATTGAAAAACCAGCAGTTGTCATAGATGCAGCGGCAAGAGTGGGTGGTATTTTAGCTAATAACGATTTTCCGTATCAATTTTTGATGGAGAATATGCAAATTCAAAATAGTTTAATAGACAGTGCCTTAAAAGCAGGAATTGAAAAGTTTATTTTTTTAGGAAGCTCTTGTATTTATCCAAAGTTTGCACCACAACCTTTAAAAGAAGAATACTTACTAACAGATTCTCTAGAGCCTACAAATGAGTGGTATGCGCTTGCAAAAATAACAGGCGTAAAATTATGTCAGGCAATCAGAAAGCAATACAATAAGGACTATGTAAGTTTAATGCCTACCAATTTATATGGGTATTTTGATAATTTCGATTTGCAAACATCCCATGTATTGCCTGCAATGATTCGTAAGTTTCATGAAGCAAAACTAAACAACGAGCCCGTTAAATTGTGGGGTAGTGGATTACCAATGCGAGAATTTCTATTCGTTGACGATATGGCAGAAGCGGTAGTACACGCTTTAGAAAACAAATTGCCAGAATATTTATACAATGTTGGCTCTGGTAAAGACATTACTATTAAAGAATTGGCAGAGACCATACAAAAAGCGGTAGGACATCAGGGCAAAATTATTTGGGATGCATCAAAACCAGACGGAACACCAAGAAAATTAATGGATGTTTCTAAAATGAAAGACATTGGTTGGGAATATTCAACAGAATTAAAAGAAGGTATAGAGAAAACATACGCTTGGTTTTTAGAGAATATAGAGAGTTTTAAAGAAGTTAAAATTGGATGATGATTTTACTATTGAATGATGATTTTTTTTCTGATAGAAAATGTAAGAATAAATTAGGGCTAATTAAAATGAAAGAAATAGTATGTCAAAGAAAATATTAGTTACAGGTGGAGCAGGATTTCTTGGCTCTAATTTATGTGAAAGATTAATACATGAAGGGCACGACGTAATCTGTCTAGATAATTATTTTACCGGTTCAAAAAGTAATATATCACATCTTTTAAAATATCCAAATTTTGAGCTTGTTCGGCACGATATCACGCTTCCTTTTTTAGCAGAAGTTGATGAGATTTACAATTTAGCTTGTCCGGCTTCTCCGCCACACTATCAGTATAATCCGATCAAAACGATTAAAACTTCGGTTTTAGGCGCTATTAATACCTTAGGACTGGCAAAAAGAGTGAATGCTAAAATATTACAAGCCTCTACCAGCGAAGTTTATGGAGATCCAGAAGTACATCCACAAAAAGAGAGTTATTGGGGGAATGTAAATCCTATTGGAACAAGGTCTTGTTATGATGAAGGAAAACGCTGCGCAGAATCTTTATTTGTAAATTATCAAAAAGAGCATAATTTAAGGATTAAAATTATTAGAATTTTTAATACGTATGGACCAGGAATGAATCCTTATGATGGTAGGGTGGTGTCTAATTTTATTGTTCAAGCTTTAAAGAATAATGATATTACCATTTATGGTGATGGAAAACAAACAAGAAGTTTTCAGTATGTAGATGATTTAATTGAGGCGATGATTCGAATGATGGATTCGAGAGACGATTTTTTTGGACCTGTTAATACTGGGAATCCAGATGAATTTACAATTTTAGAGTTAGCCCAAATGGTTATAAAATTAACAAAATCAAAATCCAAGCTAGTTTTTCAGGACCTGCCGCAAGATGATCCTATGCAAAGAAAACCAGATATATCTTTGGCGATGAAGGAGTTGAATAATTGGCAGCCAAAGATTAAGTTAGAGGAAGGTTTATTAAAAACGATAGCTTATTTTAAAAGTGTAATTTAAGATAATAATAAGGTTATGAAAATAAAAAACATTTGTTGTATTGGAGCAGGCTATGTTGGAGGACCAACAATGACTGTAATAGCGGATAAATGTCCAAATATTAGAGTAGAGGTGGTTGATTTAAATCAGAAAAGAATTGCTGATTGGAATGATGCCGATTTAAATAAATTACCAATTTATGAACCAGGTTTAGACGCTGTAGTAGGCAGAGCACGTGGTCGTAATTTGTTTTTTACTACGGATGTAAATGCAGCAATCGCAAAAGCAGATATGATTTTTATTTCTGTAAATACGCCTACTAAAACCTATGGAAAAGGAAAAGGAATGGCTGCCGATTTAAAATTTGTTGAACTTTGTGCAAGACAGATTGCGGAAGTATCAACTACAGATAAAATCATTGTAGAAAAATCAACGTTACCAGTTAGAACAGCAGAAACGATTAGAACTATTTTAGAGAATACAGGAAATGGTGTAAAATTCCAAATATTATCGAATCCTGAATTTTTAGCTGAAGGCACAGCTGTAGAAGATTTAATGAAACCTGATCGCGTTTTAATTGGTGGAATGCAATCCCCAGAAGGTAAGGAGGCAATTCAAGCTTTGGTGGATATTTATGCAAACTGGATACCTAGAGAACGAATATTAACCACAAACGTTTGGTCATCAGAATTGTCTAAATTAACAGCAAATGCTTTTTTAGCACAAAGAGTATCCTCTATCAATTCAATTTCTGAATTGTGCGAAGTTACAGGAGCAGACGTAAACGAATTGGCAAAAGCAATTGGGACTGATAGTAGAATAGGATCTAAATTTTTACAAACTTCTGTTGGTTTTGGAGGATCTTGTTTTCAGAAAGATATTTTGAACCTTGTATATATTGCCAAGTCATATGGATTAGACAAGGTGGCAGATTACTGGGAGCAAGTAATTATTATGAATGATCATCAGAAACAACGTTTTTCTGATACAATTGTAAAAACGTTGTTCAATACTGTTTCAGGTAAAAAAATTGCTTTTTTAGGCTGGGCTTTTAAAAAAGACACCAATGATACAAGAGAGTCGGCATCCATTTATGTTGCAGACCATCTGTTAGATGAGCATGCAAATATTGTAGTTTATGATCCAAAAGTAACAGAAGGTCAAATCTATCGTGACTTGGAATATTTAAACACAAGAGAATCAGATTCGAATAGAAATTTGTTAAAGAGTAATAACGACCCGTATGAAGCAATGAAAGGAGCACATGCGGTTGCCATTTTAACGGATTGGGATGAATTTAAAGCATACGACTGGCAAAAGATTTACGACAGTATGAAAAAACCAGCTTTTATTTTTGATGGTAGAAAAATATTGGATAAAAATGAGATGAAAGCTATCGGTTTTGAAATTTTTAGTTTAGGAACAAGTAGAGAGTAAATTTTCGTTTTTAGTCTTTCATTTGCCTTTTCTCGTTCATAGAGAATCGAACAACGAACTACGAATTTCGTTTACTTTTCATCGTTTTTCGTCCATCTTTGAGTGAGAACCGAACATCTAACAACCTAATAAAATATAATTAACAAAGAAAATATAAAATGAATAACCAAGGTCAGAAAATTGCATTCATTACAGGAGTAACTGGGCAAGACGGCGCTTATTTAAGTGAGTTTTTATTAAAAAAGGGGTATGAGGTTCACGGAATGAAGAGAAGGTCTTCCTTATTTAATACGGATAGAATAGATCATTTGTATCAAGACCCACATGTAGATAACCGTAATTTCTTTTTGCATTATGGAGATATGACGGATAGCACAAACATCACTCGTTTAATCAAAGAGATTCAGCCAGATGAAATTTATAATCTTGCTGCTATGAGCCATGTTGCGGTTTCTTTTGAAACTCCAGAATATACTGGAAATGCAGACGGACTGGGAGCTTTGCGTATACTTGATTCAGTTCGTTTATTAGGTCTCGAGAAAAAAACTAGAATTTATCAAGCTTCTACTTCTGAGTTATACGGAAAAGTACAAGAAGTGCCTCAGTCGGAAACGACTCCTTTTTATCCGCGTTCACCTTATGCCGTGGCAAAAATGTATGCTTTTTGGATTACCGTAAATTACAGAGAAGCTTACGGAATGTATGCATGTAACGGTATTTTATTTAACCATGAATCGCCTTTAAGGGGCGAAACATTTGTAACGCGAAAAATAACAAGAGCAACTTCTAGAATCGCTTTAGGTTTGCAAGATCAATTTTATTTAGGAAACCTAGATGCGAAACGCGATTGGGGGCATGCCAAAGATTATGTACGGATGATGTGGATGATTTTGCAAGCAGAAGAAGCAGAAGATTGGGTAATTGCTACAGGAACCACAACATCCGTTCGTGATTTTGTAAGCATGAGTTTTGCTGAGGTTGGCATCGAGTTAGAATTTAAAGGAACAGGAGTTGATGAGAAGGCTTTTGTTAAAGCATGTACAAATTCTGAACATCAAATTGAAATAGGAAAACAAGTTTTATCTGTAGATCCTAAATATTTTAGACCTACAGAAGTTGATTTATTGATCGGTGATCCTACAAAAGCAAATACAAAATTAGGGTGGATTCCTGAGTACGATTTATTTTCTTTAGTTAAAGATATGATGAAATCAGATCTTCGATTAATGAAAAAAGATCAGTTCTTGAAAGATAATGGGTATTCAACTTTAAATTATTTCGAATAAAAAGAGGTATTTAATTTTGTTGTTTTAATTATATTCTGCTTTTTCTTTGCGAGTCTTAATTTGTTTTAAGAGAACTATCAATTTTATTACCTTATACAGAGTTTTATGACATATCAACAAACTTTAGATTGGATGTTTGCACAGTTACCAATGTTTCAAAGAGAAGGTAAAATAGCATTCAAAAAAGATTTAACCAATATTGTAGCATTTTCAAAAGAACTAGATTTTCCTGAGCGTAAATTTAAATCCATTCATGTTGGTGGTACAAACGGAAAAGGCTCTACTTCGCACATGTTGGCCTCTATTCTGCAAGAAGCAGGGTATAAAGTAGGTCTATATACTTCGCCGCATTTAAAAAATTTTACAGAGAGAATAAGAATTAACGGTGTTGAAATCCCGAAAAAGAAGGTCAAATTATTTATTGAGACTCACAAAGACTTTTTAGAAAGACAAAAACTGTCTTTTTTTGAGATGACAGTGGGGTTGGCTTTTGATTATTTTGCGGATGAAAAAGTAGATATCGCTATTATAGAAGTTGGTTTAGGAGGTAGATTAGATTCTACGAACATTATTACGCCAGAAGTTTCTGTAATTACAAACATAGGTTTAGATCACACACAGTTTTTGGGAGAAACATTGCCAGAGATTGCTTTTGAAAAAGCCGGAATTATAAAAAAGAATGTTCCGGTAGTAATAGGAGAAGAGCAATCCGAAGTTAAAAATGTATTTTTAAAGAAAGTAGCCGCTAGTGCTGCAAATGTTTCTTTTGCATCGGATGACCTAAAAGAATACACCTCAGATTTGTTGGGCGATTATCAAAAATCAAACACAAAGACAGCTGTTGCAGCAATCAAAGTCTTAAAAGGCTATACCGTAAATGAAAAAAATATTGAGGATGGATTATTGCATGTTGTAAAAAACACAAATTTAAAAGGTAGGTGGCAGATTTTACAACAGCAGCCAAAAGTTATTTGTGATACTGCACATAATACAGAAGGTCTAAAAATAGTGTTACATCAGCTGGAAAAAGAAAACTACAGAAAGTTACATATTGTACTAGGAGTTGTTTCTGATAAGAAGTTAGAAGACATTCTACCTATGTTTCCAACAGATGCAAGCTATTATTTTTGTAAGCCAAACATTCCAAGAGGCTTGTCTGAAGCTGTTTTGCAAGAAAAAGCGAATGATTTTAGTTTATTTGGAAAAAAATACACATCTGTAAAAAAAGCGTATAAAGATGCTTTACTAAATGCAAATCAAGAAGATACCATTTACGTTGGGGGAAGTACATTTGTTGTAGCAGAAATAATTTAAATAAAATTTCATTTTTATTTTGGTAAAGTCAAAATGTATAGTATATTTGCCACCGCTAAGGGCAATTAGCTCAGTTGGTTCAGAGCATCTCGTTTACACCGAGAGGGTCGGGGGTTCGAATCCCTCATTGCCCACATCAATCACAATCCTACTAGAAATAGTAGGATTTTTTTATGCCCAAAACTTTCCTATTACCTATGAATCCAGTGATTATCTAAATTATACAGCATCTACATTTTTAGATACATCCCAAATTACAATTATTATAAGGTATACAAAAAGGGTTGCAGTTACTCCTTGAGGTTGCATGTTAAACTCTAGTATATAATCAATTTACAAATCATTAAAAAATCGATATAATGTCTATATATAAAATAACAATCCTATATGTTATATCTAAAAGTAGGATTAACAAAAAAGGAGTGGTTCCAATCATCTGTAGAATCACCTATTTAGGTAATAGGAAACAATTTGCTACAGGACAATTCATAAATCCTAATCATTGGTACAGTAAGTATCAACTTGCGAAACCACCTAATGATGAAAACAATAACATCAATACTCAACTAAGCCTTATTAAATCAAAAATTAATAGGGCTTTTTTATTGCTTCAAGTTAAAGAAGATGAGTTTAGTGTAGATGATGTCTACAATCAATTTGTAGGTAAAAGAACTGCTTCTGAAAGAACATTATTGGATGCTTTTGACTATCACATCAATAGAATGCAACAATTGGTTGGTATAGAAGTGAAGCAAGTATCTGTTGAGAAGTACAATCAATCTTTAGTACATGTTAAATCATTTTTAAAATTTAAATTCAACAAAAGAGACTACTTGCTTAAAGATTTAAAATTAAATTTTGTGACAGAATTTGAATACTATCTAAAGACAGAGAAGAAGTTTTTACCCAATACAGTCTATAAAACTTTACAAAGACTTAGAAGGGTTGTTAGAGTGTCGATAGGAGGTGAATACTTAGTAAAAGATCCTTTCATTTTACATAAGGCTAGGAAACCAAAGAAAGAAGTTATTTACCTTACTGAATCTGAATTAAATACTCTAGAGAAGTATCAATTTTCACAAGAGAGATTACAACTTGTAAAGGACTTGTTTGTGTTTTGCTGTTATACAGGAGATGATATTGGCGTAGACCAGTTTCGCCAAAAGGTGATGAAGCACATTACTGAAATGTACCCTGATGCTATTCCTTACCAATTAACGGCAAAGGATAAAGCCGCTATTCAAAAACTAGCGGATGAAAAGTACAGCACCTGGTCATGGAACTATGGCTACTCTCCAAAGTATGGTTTAAAGAAAGGAGTGAAAACCAGTGGAGGGCACGTGGAGGTGCACCTTAATGTGTATAAAGGGGTAATTATTGAACTCGACATTTTTGGTGATTTCTTTGTGAACCGGGACATAGACGAAGTAAAACGAGCTTTAATAGGAGTAGAGCACCGTAAGGAAACCGTATTAGATAAATTAAAAGAAATTAAAAGTAGCGCGTATTTTAATAATATTTCCGAGGAGGATTTGGTAGTAGCATTTTTTTGAACGGAGAGTGTTCCTTATAAAGGCAATATCGCTGAGCAATTTTTTTTTGAAATCGTTACTTTTTAATGGATGGTTGAAATCCAATCATTCAAGCTGCAGCCCCTTCTTAAAATATTTCCTTAACATTATTATTGATTTTGATAATTTAAATAGATACGCTTGCGGCTACTAAATCCGATAGCGCGGAAATGTTTTCCGTGCCGACAAAGAAACTCAAATAATCCGAAGATTATTATTTCAGTTCAGCTCGAAATTATGCAGGTTTAGAGAATGAATTAGAAGTTATTTTGTTAAATTTTTTTTGAATTAGATTATGGGCACGGATTGCAAATCCGCGCTATTTGGTCTGCTCTCGCTTTTCTCTAAAATTCGACCGCTTCGCGGTACTATTTAAATAGTTAAATTGTTAAAAAGCCCGAACAGCACGCACATCGCCAAAGATTATCTTAAAGTAGAAGTAATGGATACTATTACTGAAATCCTGGCCCCAGGCGTAGTCGGTATTGTACTCGCTAGAACTCCAGTAGAAGGCACTATTAAAACCACTAATTGCAACCCTATTATAGTAAAGCTTGTCAAGTTCATCTTTACTAGGTAAATACCAATCAGTAAAACCACCACCATCATGTGCCCTGGCCAAACCTGCTGCATAACTAGTTGCTGTTGCTCCCTGACTGGTTATAATAGTGTTGGTGTTTGCAAACCCTGTACCTATTGCGGTTCCGCTTGCACCAGTAGTTGTGTAACTGCCGCCATTAAACCAACGAATGCCTGAACTTTGGCCTGATGTGGCTGCAACAAGACCATGTTGCACACTTGCATCGTAACCTGCATCCCCTGAAACCAATATATAAGCTATTACACCACCCAATGCAGATTGACCAATTGTATAAGGAGCAGCAGTAGTAGTTCTAGAAAAAGTAAGAGAAATTGAGGTGTTTAATATAAAATCATTAGAACCCACAGCAGTTGGAGTGCCTGTTGCCGTTAAAATAATGTTTTGCGAACCTGAACCTGCAAAAGCACCTGAACCTGTAAATGTTACGCCATTGGCTGTTGCTGTAATACTATAATCACCCACTTTAGTTACCGTAGCGGTAATGGTTTGTGTTACGCCAGTTACGGCTGTGCCTGCTATCATTGTACCTGCAGATGACGCTGAAATATAAGACGATACCACCGAAGTGCCACCAGAACTTTCTTCACCTTTAATACAACGAACAGCGTATCCAAAAGTCCGCCAGTTGCTGTACATTTCGGAACCGCTATCACCGAGGAAGAAGAACCGGGAATAGATGCCGTTAACCGCACTAGACCAATAGTCGCCGCGGGTACCGAGAGACGTGACCAAACCATCATCGAACATGCGGCGTCCCGACATAGTGAACTTAAGCACTGAGGCAAAAGCGCCTGCTGCATTACTTTGTGGGCTACCAGTTCCCCAAAAACCTAATCCACCGTTATTGCGTTCTGCAATTAACTCTGTCTCCATTGGTAGTCTAAAGCCAGTAGGGCATGGATTGTTTGTGCCGTTTACGCCCTGCCATAAACTTGCGTTTTGGACAGAACGCCAGTCATAAGGACTATTTGGTGCTAAGATAAAACTACTATTTCCTGGTGTGTCTGTACTGCTTAAAGTTGAAGTTGTTACTGATGTTCTGCTTTCGTGTCCATCAGCTGCACGCCCCCATTGGTATAAATCGCCATAAGAGGCGGCATCTGTACTACTGGTGGCCACTTGTGCAGCACCAAGGTTTCTGTCTAACCAAACCTTTCCTGTTGTTGAGGTGACTAAGTTGTATGTATCTCCATTAAAGATCCCCCCCGAAAATACCTTTTTATTTGATTTTAACGAACCCCCAAACAGCTGCGCAGTAGCAAATTGCGTGTTTAAAAAGAACAGTAACAACATCAATAAACGGTACCAATTATTATTCATTTTTTTTCATATTTACTATTAATTTTCAACCGCAGCTGGTGTTGTTTGTTATTTTGTTATGCAACACAATTGTTATCTAACGATAAATTGCCCTTGATTACTGCAGCCATCGGAAATCCTAAGTCCAACAACTCTGCACCAACATTTTTCACAAACTTATTAGTTACCTTATACCCCTTTACTTTTTGAGCAAACACCATCGCATCTTCATTGAAGCATTTGTAAAACAAACCCTCTTTATACAAGGTGAAAATAGTACTATTTATACTGTTTTTTGTTTTTTCTAAAACTGTCATTTTTTTAAAATTCGACCGCAGAGTTTATACGGAACGCAATGAATGAGCGGTATTAAAAAACCATAGCTCTTCGCTAATCAACCTATCAATCCTTTCGACAAAAACGCTGCACTAGTCCTTAATACAACGAACAGAGAATCCATCCCCTCGCGTGTTGGGGCCCATGCCGGCAATGCTGCCATCGAATCCAAGGAGCATCGCACTGGTGCTGCTAATCGTACTAGACCAATAGCCACGGAAGTTATTGAGCGAACCATCGCTGCCCTTGCGATAGCGCGGCAGAGGCAATTTAAGTGGTGTGGAAGATCCGGCCATATAGATTCCATAACTCACTATTTCAGCATTCCACTCCGTCTCAGTTGGTAGTCTAAAACCAGTAGGGCATGGATTGTTTGTGCCGTTTACGCCCTGCCATAAACTTGCGTTTTGGCCAGAACGCCAGTCAAAAGGAGTATTTGGTGCTAAGATAAAATTACTATTTCCTGGTGTGTCTATACTACTTAAAGTCGTGGTAGTTCCATTTACAGGTGTACCTGTAGTTGAACCAGTCCAGTTAATTAATTGATGGCCATCTGTACCACGACCCCATTGGTATAAACTACCATAGGAAAGATGATCTGTACTGCTGGTAGCTACTTGTGTAGCCCCTAGGTTTCTGTCTAGCCAAACCTCTCCTGTTGCTGAGGTGACTAAGTTGTATGTAAATCCATTAAAGGTTCCCCCTATAAATACCTTTTTATTTGATTTTAAAGAACCACCAAACAGCTGCGCAGTAGCAAATTGCGTGTTTAAAAAGAACGGTAACAACATCAATAAACGGTACCAATTATTAATCGATTTTTTTTTCATATTTACTATTAATTTTCAGTCGCCATTGAAACATAAACTTGGGTACCTGCAACAATAAAACTGTACAAGTGAACTTTTCCGTTTGTGCGTGCAGCGGTACCCATTGCTCTAAAGGTAAAACCAGCCGCCGTAAAGGTGACTTCGTTTGAAACCATAGTTGCTGTGCATGCTAATGTATATGCACCACCATTTTTTAGACCATTTAGTGTTATTGTAGCGCTTGTAGTATTTGTATACGCTATGTTGCTTAAGGCAAAGTTAATAGTGGTATTATTGCCAAAGTCGAGCGCTACAGTGTTTGTAGCGGCTCCAGTAACTTCTAGTACACCAGTAACTTGTAGTTTACCATTAATACGCACCAAATTGGTATTAAATTCACCATAAATAAGTGGTGTTGCTGAATTTGTATTTTCGATATAGAGCTTGTTGCTTCCGAGTTCAGAAAAACCTGCATTGTGACCTAAAAATATATTTCCACTTCCTGTAATAACAGAATTACCTGCTAAAGTACCAACCGCAAGATTATTTATTCCTGTGGTAACTCCACTTAAAGTATTATTACCCAAGGCAACATTCCATTGTCCATTTGAATTCTTTAAAGCACCAAAACCAACAGCGGTACTTTGACTGGCTGTTGAATTAGTCATTAATGCTAGTGTTCCTATAGCAACGTTATTTAGCCCTGTTGTGTTATTTTGTAGTGCTTGAGTACCAACTGCTGTATTGTCATTACTTGTATTTAAACTTAATGCCTTATCACCTATTCCAACATTTCTAATCCCTGAAATAACTGCATTAAGTGCATTGAATCCAATCCCGGTATTTGGGAATAATCCACCATTATCATTTGTACCTGCTCCTGTTCCGAGAAAAACACTATTGCCATCTGATTTCCCATCAGAAAGTCCGTCAATATTTGTTGCTGCGGTGTTTGTTTTCCACTCAGGAGCTGTTGCGCCAATATTCATAGTTAACACTTGGTCAACAGTTCCTGGTGGCAACTTAATTGAAACACCATTTGCGTCACCATAGATAAGATCACCCGCAGCTGTTATTGGGCTTAAAGCATCAAAAGCAGCTGCTTTTGTTGTTGCGCCAGTACCTCCTCTTAAAATTGGCGTAGTTTGACTTAGGCTTGAATCCACATAGGTTTTTATAGCGTTTACACTTGGATACTTTGTATCTGATAAAGCATCAGCAGCTACATTTGTGCTTTTGTTGGCAACATCTTCTTTTAATAGAATTGCTGAAGTATTGGCATTAATGTTCGTTGTGTTTGTTGCAATATTAGCTGTGTTTGATAACGTTGCTGGAGACCCAATACTAATATTGGCATCCACATAGGTTTTTATAGCGTTTACACTTGGATACTTTGTATCTGATAAAGCATCAGCAGCTACATTTGTGCTTTTGTTGGCAACATCTTCTTTTAATAGAATTGCTGAAGTATTGGCATTAATGTTCGTTGTGTTTGTTGCAATATTAGCTGTGTTTGATAACGTTGCTGGAGACCCA
>Ga0222644_1000157_pt1 | contig 32076 bp, 27 predicted proteins | sample AntAcemetagen291_FD_179800 | JGI IMG/M metagenome (GOLD analysis project Ga0222644, IMG submission 179800) | Saline water microbial communities from Ace Lake, Antarctica - #291 | ecosystem: Environmental > Aquatic > Non-marine Saline and Alkaline > Saline | place: Antarctica: Ace Lake...
AAAAAATTCTGCTCTGTAACCTGTAAAAACTACTACCATATACACCTGCGTCATGCATCTAAACAAGCCGCTATCCGTATAAATGAATACCTCAAACGAAACCATGGTATACTATTAGAACTATTGGATAAAAATAAAACGCAAATAAAAGTATGCAGAAATGTGTTGGAAGATAAAAAGTTTAGATACAAGTATCATACCCACACTCACCTAAATAGTCAAGGAAAAACATTTCACTACATTTATGATTTAGGCTGGATGTCTTTCTCAGATGATGAGATACTGATTATACGGCAGCGATAAAGTTTAATTATGGAATATTTTGTAGAAATCACATCAATAAAGTGTAATTGAATTCTAAGGAAACCTCTACTCTGGGATAATAATCACAAATTGTTCAGGTGGTATTAAAAACTCATCTCAGCTATTACTTAGCATGTTGGATTACAAACGCACTAATGTCACTTAAGACATCTTCGACGAATGCTCGCCTTCCAAATAACTCTAATTTGATTAAAAAACCAATTCCGGGATGCATAGCATTAAAATATTTATTTTTCAATAAGCCGTGTTCTGCTTCTGGATATATTTTTAATTGGTAATTATCCGTATTATTCTTGGATAAAATACGCTCATACGTTTGATGAGATTCTGCATAGTCTACATTCAAATCCTCTGCTCCAAATACACCAAAAATAGGGCATCGAATCTTTTTCAAATCTTGCTCTGCGTCGCTTGAAATATTTTTTTTGACAAAATTAAATCGCTCCTCGCTCATAAAGTCACAATCCTCTTCTTGTTCGTTTTTACATTGTTCTTTCTGGTATGCTTTGTATTCGGGATAAGTACTAGTAGCATTAAAAATAGTAAAATCAATTTCATTTTGTCTTACTCCTGCTTCAATCGCCTCTTTATTAGCACCTTCAAGCTTCATTCTTGTTCGCGTTAAATAGTTGCTTTGTCGTTTCCAGTTAATCGCACCGGAGACACTGATAATAAAATCAGGATACTTCGATAAAGTCGCCACTTTTGGCATTACCCATCCTGCTTGACTAAAGCCAATCAGTCCTATAGAAGAGAAATCAAATCGAGTATCTGCTTTTATAAAGTCAATAGCGGTAATCACCTCATATGCTCGATCTTCCATGGATTGATTGAGCCATTTTCCGGTACTTTGCCCTGTACCTTTTTTGTCCCAAGACATACTAGCTATGCCTTTTTTAGCTAATTCATTCCAGATAGGTTTGTAATAGCCATGGGCATCACGTTCTAGTTCTCCATCGCCATGTACGAAGATGACTAAAGGGATTTTCTCTCCGAGAATGTATTTGTTCTTAGGTAAATTCACGACACCTTCAATGGTATCAGATTGAAATTGAAAATGGATAACTTGACTTTGATAATGCGTTTTCCCCCACAATAAAGTAGTGGTAACTTGAAGTAAAATTAGGATGAAAATTATTTTTGATGTTCTATTCATTATATTTATGTAATAAAATACTCCTTTTTAGAAGCATTAAGTTAAAGTAATTTTTTGGCTCGTGGCTAACGGTTGGGTAAGGCTTAGGTACGTATGTCAAAAACTAAAAGACCAATAGAAAGCGGTTTTAGACGTTTGTCAGTAGGCACATCGCTCATCTATCAGAAGGTACGGTATTGATTTGAAAGGAGTAGCAAAGCTGCGAGACGTGTTCGCCTGTAGAGAAGAATCTCCCTGCTATGGATCTAGCAGGGAGGGCTAACTCTCTTTAGCATTCGCTGAAACGGATCAATGCTCAATTAATAACTAAGCTCAAACCAAGTTTCAATCCTAAACTGAATTGGTCGTATTCTACAATTTCTTCCTTCGCAGTTATTGTTACCGTATTTAAAGGCAGATCGACGCCTATTCTAAATCTTAAAAAGTCACCCCAAATATAATTATAGGTAAACCCTGGGGTAATAGAAAGGATATCCATAGAATGTACAGGATTGTCAGATTTGTACCTTAAAGAATAAAAATTTGAATTGGCATTCATTTCTAAATAACTTTTTGTATTAATCATTTGCCACATTCTTATATTGGAGGGAAATAGAATCTCAACACCCCTTTTTTTAGTTTGATAATTGAAACTCAAAACAAAAGAGGTAACTAACCTATTTTCTGTTTGTCCCAAAAACAATCCAAGACCGTAACTTAACTTTTTGTTGTGTTCTTTCTCAACATAAGTTAAACCTTGAAAATTGACAGTAGTGGGTAATTCAGGTTTGAAGAAATCATCCACTATACCAGTGTTCAGCATTCCTGTTATAGACCAATTGTTTTTTAGTACTTTGTTTATACCAGTGGATAGTGATAATTGTGAGAATTGAGGATATTCATAGTATTTATTGGGCAATACAGCCAACTTGTCGTTGTCCGTAACATTTCGTAAGTCAAGCTCTTGACTTACATTATTGTACGCTAAACTATATAGCATAGATAATGTGGTGTCTTTAAACGAGTGACCATAATTCAGTGAAAAATTTATAAATGAATTGGCATAATTAACATCATTCAAGACGTTATGTAGTTCATTGTTTATGGATGCTTGTGCAGTGGATCTGTACTCAATATTTATGAGTTCGTTTTGGTTTTGAGCCTTTAAAATAGTAGTCATTAGCAAAAAGACTAGGGCTATTAAAATATGTATTTTCATCGTTAACCTATTGTTTTTAAATGTGTTTTAATCCTTTTTTTTGTGGAGTCATTGAGTGTTCCATCTTCGTTCCATTTATCATCTATCATTGATAATGGAAGGCTTTGTGGCAGTACAGTTATATTCATGTGCATTAGAATAGAAGCAAAGTGTGTCAGCCCTCTTAGATTACCTGCTCTGCCTTGCGACACACCTATCAGTGCCGCAGTTTTATTATGGAAGGTTGTATTGAAGTCTACAGTTGAAATCACATCAATAAAGTACTTTAAAATCCCAGGGAAGCTTCCATTGTACTCTGGGATAATAAATATAAATTGTTGTGCGGGTATTAAAAACTCGTCTCGTATATAATTAGCATATTTTGAATTGCTTTTATAGGAAGGGGCATTCAAATTTTCAAAACTTATTTCTGTTAAATCAAGTAGTCTAACTTTTTTGTTTGTTTTCAGAGTAAGGAGTAACTGAGTTTCTTTGGCCACTTTTTGGGTCATGCTTTCTAGTCTATTTGTTGATGAAATTATTGTTATCATATTTCTTCGTATTAAAATATTAGGTAGTTGAAATACTAGCTGCGAAGTGAGCAGGTATGCTCCAAGCACAGCTAGTATTCTTTTAATTTTTCTTGTCTTCTTTGAAGTAAGAGGGTTTCCAGAATAGGTTTCCGAATATGATTTTACATTTATCGCTAATTGTCCTGCAACGCTTAACCTCTTCCCATATATTTTTATATTCAATAAAATTAATTGTAAGTGGGTTGTTCGTATGTATGTTTTTTGTCAAACCATATATTACCTTCTCATCTTCTCGTTCGTACGTTCCGAAAAGTTTATCCCAAATCATTAAGATACCTCCGTAATTTTTATCCAGGTATTTTCGGTTCGATCCGTGATGAACCCTATGTACAGAGGGGGTATTGAATATTTCATCTAACCAACCTAACTTGTATATTTTCTCAGTATGAATCCAAGTTTGATATTGAACTACAAAAATTAGACACATAAGTGCCTGAAAAGGATTAAATCCAGCTAGAATCATTGGGATTAAAAACATCCATTCAAAGAGACCTTCGATAATACTTAAGCGAAAGGAAATGCTTAAATTATACTCCTGAGAAGAGTGGTGTACACTATGACTTGCCCATAAGATACGGTGTTCGTGTTCCAGTCTGTGCATCCAGTAATAGGTAAAATCTGCTGCTAATATCCCGAGGCCCCAAGTCCACCATGTCATAGGAATAGCGTACGGAATAAAATAGTAAATGGGTAGCAGAGCTACTAAACCTAAAGAACCAAGTAACAGTTTTTCTGTAACTTGTCCTAAAAAAAAAGTGGCAATATTGGATAATGTGTCTTTCCAGTTTCGCCCTTTTCGTTTAGTTAAATCAAAGGCTATTTCAATCGCTATCAATGAAATATTAAAAATAAAAAACGCAGCAACTAAGTTCATTAGTTGGGAGGTTTCAAATAGACTTATTATACCTTCAGTTTTCATGTTTATTTATTTTTTAAAATGAATGGTTAAATATTTCGCGTCTGAATCATTAGGATCGTCTATGGAGACAGATAGGGTAGTTTCTGTTAGGTTCTTAATAACGAACTTTAACTTTCCCTTTTCCGTGCTGTTTGTCATTATAATGGCTTGGTCATCTAAGGTGTAATTACCTTTTTCAAAAACACCTTGAGATACGCTAGAATACATACCGTCTTTCTGGAAATAGACGTAATCTTTCTTTTCATTTGCGTCAGGGTCAAAGTCAGAACCAAATAATTCGTAATGGCTTAGAGTCCATTTTTTTAATAATGCATTGTTTTCGGTTACTGTGTGTTCAGCAGTGCTTATTTTTTTTTGTTCCAAAGATTCTAACGAACCAAAAGCCAAAAAACCAAGACTTGATAATGCGATTGCTACAACTGTTAATTTCATACTGTTCATTTTTTTTATCGTGTTTATTAATTGATGAATGCAAATGTTATTCACCAAAACGTGTCGAAAAAATGAATGGTATAGAACTGCCGTATTTGGGGTAAAAAGAAGTGTTTTGTTGTGAAATAGTTTTACCCCAAAACAGTAAGTGACGCTCCTATACGGACTATGCCATTAAAGACCGTGAGAGTATTTCAATAAATGCAGATCAATTTTTAAGGATAAATGTAGCCCGTTAGCCTGCCCTGCGGTAGGCAGGAATTTATAACGACAAAACCAGCAATACAGAATCAGAATAGTTCCGGTGTCTGATGACTTAACCCGTATCACATGGGATTAGAAATATCTCTTATGTTAGAATCTTTTCTAATTCAGAAGCGTAAGATTTAGATACTGGGACCACTACCTCCTCAAACTTCCTAAAAAACAGGTTTAACCCTTTAGTAGTTTTTTCTTTTCTACTAACGTTAATAGGGTTGATCATATAGGATCTATGACACCGAATAATCTCAAAAGGTATTAATTCCTGTTCAAGTTGTTTGATAGAATTTCGCAACATTCGTTTTTCTAATTTAGCTCCATTAGAGTAAAAAATAAGAACATAATTATCACTTGATTCTACATATAGTAAATCTCCTAGGCGTAAGCTTAATTTAGTTTTGTCTGAGTTTTCTTTGAAAGAAATGAGTGTATTTGGATCTATTTTTTCTTTGTTTAGTTGATCTTGTAAATGAGTAAATGTTTTATTTTTCTCATCAGAAGAAAGGTAAATAATGGATGTAAAATAGGGTAATCCGATTAAAAATATAGCATCTAAAATATTGCTAAACCAGAGATCAAAAAACAAAAGGCTACTACCATCGATTAGGAGAGTAAGTACAGTCCATACAAGTCCAATAATAATTGATTCTACTAAAAACCAAAACAAAATGTTGAAGTAGGTAAAACTCCCTAAACGAAATACTTTACGGATAACAAACTGAGAGAAAGCAAGACTAGCTACCACGCCTACAATGGCAATATTTATTTCTAAGAATATTTCAAATCCACTTTTATCTGCAGAATTATATATTCCAAATGGCTCAAAGATATTTGTAAAAACAAATGCAAACACTCCTGTGATGAGTATCAGCTTCCACTTACCTGTAGGGGTATTTATGGATGTTATTTTGGTATTCCAATTCATTTTATGTTCAATGAATACTATTAGGTATATGGTTTTGCGGTATTCATTAATTTAGATTTGCGTTGTTCTTTGAAACGTGTGTTTGTGATCTCTAATATCATATGTTGTCTATGCCAAATATATATCCTTTCACATGCTAGTTCAAAAGGTTTCTGTATTGTTTTAAGGGTCATTAGATTGTCCGAGTTAAAAGGTTTTCCATTTAATTGACACAGGGTTATCGTGTAGCGTTATATGCACTTTATTGTTTAGATATGTCCTGTTCATTAAAAAAGGAAGGTAAGCCAATTTAATGTGGCAGTTACTTTTTCTCTAGCAGTCCTATTTCTATGAGCCTTTCTGTGAGAAAATCGCCCGCTGAAATATCATCATACGCTTTTGGATTTTCTATGCTTACGCAGCTAGTAAGGCAGTCCAGTCGCATCTCAGAAACAGGATGTAGGAAAAAAGGAATAGAAAAACGGGTAGTTCCCCATTCTTCTTTAGGTGGATTCACTACTCGGTGTGTAGTACTCCGCAGTTGATTATTAGTAAGTCGCTGGAGCATATCACCCACATTTACCACCAGTTGATTAGGTAGAGCTGTGATAGGTATCCAATTATCTTGCTTATCCAGCACTTCTAGACCGGCAGCACTGGCACCCATGAGCAGTGTGATGAGATTGATATCCTCGTGTTGTCCAGCTCGTACTGCATTTTTAGGAGCATCTAAGATAGGTCCGTAGTGTATAGGTCTGAGTATGCTGTTGCCATATTCTATGTACTGGTCAAAATAGGTTTCCTCGAGGTCCAGATACAGTGCGATAGCTCGGAGCATATACTTGCCTGTGGCTTGCACTGCAGCATATGCTTTGAGTCCATATTCATGAAATTTTGGTACTTCGTCTACGCTTACATTTTCGTAGTAGTCAAATTGGCTTTTCAGCCTATCTGGAATCTCCTGGCCAAAATGATAAAACTCCTTCAGGTCACCTACTGTGCTATCCTTACTATGCTCTGTACCCCATGAAGTAAATCCGCGTTGGCCAGCTATACCGTCAATATGATATTTCATTTTTGTGGCTAAGGGTAGGGCATAAAATTCTTTGGTATATGCATATAGATTTGTTGTGAGATCATCACTCAGCTCGTGATTATATACTGCTACAAAACCTATTTTTTCATAAGCTTCGCCTAGCTCTGAGACGAATTTTTGTTTCGTTTCAGCAGTACCATTTTTAAAATCTTCGAGGTTTAGGGATATTATATTTTCAGGCATGGTGTTCAGTTTATGATACAAATCTAAGCATACGGTTTGTATATAAATAGATAGCCGTAAAATCTCAAGTAAAAAAAGGTGTAATCTCGTAAGAAACCCTTAGATTTACCCGACTGAAAGAACAGTACTTTCTTAAGACTATCAAAAAAGAATAACCTCCTATGAATAGAATACTTTATAAAATGCTACTTCCACTAGCTATCCTATTGTGTGCATCATCTTTGGCGGCTGATTTACTCAAGAGTGCGGAAGTGTCAGTAGGGTATAGCATCTCCATCAGTGAGCAGAAGCAGAAGCTAGCAAGTGCTGTGTCTAATGAAGAGAAAGCTACCTTAAATAATAATATTGGAATGTTATTGTATAATTCTGGTCATATAGAGGAGGCGTATGCTTTTTTTGAAACCGCGCATACATTATTGGCTAATGCGAAGTGCTCAAAAGACCAGGCAATAACCAAGGCAAGACTATCACTAATAGAATGTCAAAGAGGAGAGACGTTGCCGAATGATACTAAACTCACAGAAGCACTGTTCTGTGCTAGAGAGTTAAAGGACGACTATATAGAGTCAGAGGTACTTCTCTATCAAGGAAGGGAATATTTGTATAATGGTAGCTATTCAGAAGCATTTGGTTCTTTTTTTAAAGCTAGAGAACTCAAGGAAACATCAAAGGATAAATCAGGACTGCTGGAGGCTTACCTGAATATAGCAGATGCCCTCACCCGCATAGGACAGCACTCAGAAGCTAGGGTAAATCTACAAGATGCTCTAAAACTAAATAGTGAAATAGGGAATAATCATTTACTAGCTCAGATATATAATCTGCTAGCAGTAAATTATCTAAAGCAGAATAATAATAGCTACGCAAATATATACGTAGTCAAGGCTGAAAAAGCCGCTAATAAAATAGAGGATAAAATGGAACTGGTAAAAGCGTATTTACTAATGTCTCAGCTCAGTGCAGAATTTAAAGATTATACGAATTCTAATGTATATCTAAAAAAAGCCAGTGGGCTAATGGCGGATAATCATTTTAATAACTTAAAGAGTTCCTATCAGTACCATGCAGCACTATTAGCATTATCTGAAAATAGGGCGGAGGATGCCATCTCTCTGACAGATATTATTATAGATGGAGAAGATAGCTACACTTCTCAGTATGATTTATCAAATGCATATGAACTACAGACGAGGGCATATCATAGTCTAAATGACTATAAAAAGGCTTTTGAGGTAAGTGATCAGTATGCTAAATTAAGGGCTGACAATGGTGTATCAGGAGCTTTCAGACAGTTTGAGCAGTTGAGAGATAAAAGTGAACAGATAACTACTCAAACAGAAGATATAAAAAACGAAGCACAAGAGAAGATAGGAATCCAAGAACAACGGGCCGCAGATATATTGAAGTACTCACTCATAGCAGGGTTCTTACTCCTAAGCGTACTGTTGATAGTGCTCTTCCGGCAGGTACGTGTGAAGCAGAGTAGTAATGCTAAGCTAGAGCAACGTAATGGTCTTATCAATACGCAAAATGCAGAATTGCGTAAAATGAATACGACATTAGAAGAAGCGAGAAAGCAAGCTGAGGCTGGCTCTATAGCTAAGTCTAACTTCTTAGCGGTGACCAGTCACGAGATCCGTACACCTATGAATGGGATTATGGGTATGGCTAGTCTGATGCTAGAGACTCCGCTAGATGACGAGCAAAAAAAATTCGTAGAGACCATACAAACGAGTAGTGAAAACCTACTTACTATACTCAATGATATCCTTGACTTTTCTAAGATAGAGGCAGGGAAGATGAGTATAGAATCTACACTTATAGATTTAGATAAGCTGCTAGAGGAGGTGATGATCATCTTCAGCAAGCAGGCTAAAGATAAGAATATTCAACTGAGTAAATTTATAGGTAATGCTATGATCAAGCAGTTTCGAGGAGATATACTCCGGATACGTCAAATACTGATAAATCTAGTCAGTAATGCTATCAAATTTACTGATAATGGATATGTAAAAATCATAGTAGAAATAGACGAACTGCTAAGAGCACAAACAGATGATGCACGCATCGCAAAACTTCGTTTTTCAGTAAAGGATGACGGTATAGGTATCTCGGAAGAAAAGCAGCGTAAGATTTTCGAGTCTTTTGAGCAAGAGGATACTAGTACCAGTAGAAAATACGGCGGAATAGGCCTAGGGCTTAGTATCTCTAAAAAGCTAGTAGAACTTATGGGCGGAGAAATTGGACTTACTTCCGAAAAAAACATTGGTACTACCTTTTATTTCACGCTCAATGTAGAGATACCTAAAACAGTAGCTAGACAAGAGGTGGCAGTGAATACGATATCCAGTGCTACTCAGGCTTCTGAGGCCACTGTGATGACAAGCGGCAAATTCGCTGAGTTATATCCACTTCGTATTTTAGTAGCAGAGGATAATCCCTTCAATAAGATGTTCATAGATAAGCTCTTCGAGAAGTTCGGCTACACAGATGCTCACTATGCAGAGAATGGGATAGAAGTACTTAAAAAGCTAGAGCACGAGACCATAGATGTGATACTCATGGATATCCAAATGCCAGAGATGGACGGCATGGAAGCTACTAAGCGAATCATAAAAAAATATGGTACTAAACGACCAGCCATCATAGCACTGACCGCTGACGCTACAGACTCTAGTAAGAGTAATTACCTGGATGCTGGTATGGATGGATTCTTAAGTAAGCCGTTTAAGCAAGAAGCACTACAAGAGATACTAATAGCCCAAAGTGGTAAAATCAATTAGTTGGCTTAACTCAGAATCCCATTTCTCTATGGAGAGATAGGTTTTATATAAATGCTCGCTTAGGGCTGAAGGATACTGGTGATAGCTTTTGTTTTAAGCTTTACTTCCTTCCATTCGCTTTCGGCTACGGAGTCTATAGTGATAGCTCCCCCCGCATTGTAGTTTAGCGTTTTGCTAGTAGTATCGCATAACACAGTGCGTATCACTACGTTAAAATCGAAATCTTGGTCTGGTGTGATGTATCCCACCGCTCCACTGTACCATCCTCGCTTGAAGTTTTCTAGTTGCTCTATTTGTTTCATAGCGGCTATTTTGGGTGCTCCGGTCATACTTCCCATAGGAAATGCAGCTTCTAGGATATTGAGAAGAGTCTTATCGTGAGCTACTGTGCCTTCTACTGTAGATATCATCTGATGGACCTGCAGGTAGCTATAGATTCCGAAGAGTTCCGGTACGTGTACGCTTCCACGTTCACAAATTCTATTTAGGTCATTTCGCACTAAATCTACGATCATCACATTTTCAGCTCTATCCTTCTTTGAGTTTTCCAGTTCATGGATTAGACGTTGGTCTTCTTGCGGGCTATCTCCTTTTCTGATAGTTCCTTTTATAGGTTGGCTGATTAGTGTATTACCTTTTTTAAGTAGGAATCTTTCCATGCTTGCACCGCACAGGTACAGGTGGTCTGCTTTGAGATATGCTGCCATCGGCACAGGAGATTTTTGTATAAGTTGCTGATGAAATAATAGAGGAGAGAATGAAGTGAAACTATGCGTGAATGGCACGCAATAGTTAAGTTCATAGACGTTTCCTTCTCGTATTAGTTCGTGGATTTGGCTTATTTTCTGCAGGTATATTTCTTTAGAGATAGGCGAGTAGGAGGGAGCTACATTATGCTGCGTATTTTCAATGGTTGATTCCCAAATGTCATCAGACACTTTTCCTTTTAACTCTAGGAGGTTTCCTTCTTTATCTATACCTATTACTATCTGAGGTACAAAAAAAAGTGTCTCAGTAGTATCTATGATAGTATCATTTTTACTACTTAGGTTCTCTATGTGGTTTTTGACATCGTAGCCTAATACGCCAAAGAGCCAGTTTCCTTTTTGTTGTATGGCGGTTTGGAAGCCTACATAGCTGATATAGATTTCTTCAGCACCGTATGCTGCCAAAAACTCGTAATTACCACCGTGCACGCCTGTATTTAGTTGGCAGCTGTCCAGTATGCAGCTATGCTCGAAGTTTTGGCTGTAAGCATAGCAAAGATGTTTGAACGCATCCAGACCTTGGGTGGAGATATAGTCAGTAAACTTACTTGTCAAAATAATTAGCCACTAAAGATGCCTTGGCTGGGCCTACTACAGAAGCCAGGTCATCCACATTTGTTTTTTTGATTCGAGCTACGCTCTTAAATACTCTCAGTAGTTCTGCCGCAGTCTCGTCACCTATGCCGTTTATCTCGGTGAGTTTACTGACTATGGTTTCTTTACTCCGTCTATTGCGGTGATGAGTGATGCCGAAACGGTGGGCCTCATCACGCATATGCTGAATCACTCTGAGTGACTCAGATTTCTTATCTATATAGAGTGGCATACTATCTCCAGGGTAGTATATTTCTTCTAATCTTTTGGCTATACCTACTATGGCTATTTGACCATAGATGCCGAGGTCTTTTAGTGCTTTTACAGAGCTACTTAGTTGGCCTTTTCCGCCGTCTATTACTATGAGTTGTGGGAAGGGTTGCTTCTCCTCTATCATTCTTTTATACCTGCGGGTAAGTGCTTCGTACATACTCGCAAAATCATCTGGGCCTTCTACGGTTTTTATATTAAAATGACGGTAGTCTTTTTTACTTGGCTTTCCATTTCGAAACACCACGCACGCACTTACTGGGAATGCTCCTTGTATGTTAGAATTATCAAAACATTCCATGTGAACAGGCAAATCTTTGAGTCTGAGATCTGTCTTTATCTTTATCATCAGACGTTCTACCTTAAGTTCGGGATCTAGCTTTTCGTATTGGTTTGTCTTCTCTTGCATATAGAGTTGAGCATTTCTATAGCTCAGTTGCAGCAGCTTCTTTTTATCACCGCTTATAGGTACTATGAAGTTTCCTTCTAGTGGCATTCTAGTAGGTACTATTATTTCTTCTGTCTCAGTACCTTTATTGAGCTTGCGTACTTCTCCGTAGGCTATTTCCAGTAAGTTTTCTGTGCTCTCATCCAGTTTTTTTTTCATTTCCAGGTTACGGGACTGTATGATGATTCCACCAGATATACGCAGGTAGTTGATATATGCATAGCGTTCATTTTGAGCTATGTTGAGCACATCTACATCGTTTATGCGAGGATTTACTACGGTGCTACGTGTTTGATACTTATCCAGTACTTCTAGTTTCGTCTTATACTTGGCGGCTTCCTCATATTGCCAGTCAGCAGCTGCACGCTCCATCTTATATTTTAGATGGTCTTTTACTTCTTTTAGGTTTCCTCGGAGTATGTTTTTTATTCCTTGGATACTCTCTTCGTACTCTTCCTCAGACTCTAGGCCTTCGCAGGCACCTTTGCAGTTGCCTATCTGATACTCTAGGCATACTTTAAATTTTCGTGCAGCTATATTTTTTTCGGAAAGTGTGTACGTGCAGTTTCTGGTGGGATAGATTTTCTTGCACAGTTCTAGTACTATCTTCATCAGCCTCACATTAGCATACGGGCCAAAGTATTTACTTCCGTCTTTTATTGGGTTTCTTGTAGGAAACACTTTCGGGAAGCGGTCTCTAGTAATTTTAATTAACGGAAAAGTCTTGTCATCTTTTAGAGCAATGTTATACTTCGGTTGAAACTCTTTAATTAGACTGTTCTCCAGTAAAAGAGCATCCATTTCTGTAGGTACTACAGTGACATTTACATCCCATATTTTACTTACTAAGACCTTGGTCTTGTGATTTTCGTAATGATTTTTATTGAAATAAGAGGATACTCGCTTACTGAGATCTTTTGCTTTACCTATGTACAGGAGTCCTCCATTTTTATCAAAATACTTATACACTCCTGGTGCGTTTGGAAGTATTTTGAGCTTATTGGTGATAGGTGCTATTATGTTCGGTTTTGCCAAGGTGGCGAAGGTAAGATTTTAATATATCTGACTTACTCACTATTGGCTTCTTCTAGCATTTTTTTTTATATATTTTAGGATGCATTAGAGGAGTGCAGTACATCTTACACCTACTCACATAGAAGCCACCTAGCCTTTAAGAATAGCACGTACTCCACTGCGTATCGATCACACTGTGAGCCTGTCACAGTAAGGGATAGTAATCCATCACTGGATTATGTTTAGTAGTCTTTAGTCTGAGCAGTAATTTTGGGCTGCAGTATCACCCTGTCTCCGTCGTATTTTGGGCATTGTATAGATAATACTTTAAGTGGTCTAGAGTGCAAGTTTATTACTGAGTGTACACTTCCTCTTGGGATTATTATTTTATCGTGTCTATGTACTATAAAGGTTTTGCCATTCAGCGTCATACGACCTTTCCCAGATAGGACCTCTACATACTCTGTATGCGAGGTATGATAGTGTGGCTGTACTCTACTTTTTATCCAACTCATGAATACGCTTTGCAGCGAGTCTTCTGCTACTTTTTTTACATAGACATTTGGATAGCTCGTAGAATCAGGATTAATGTGATGCGTATCTATTCGCTGAGATAGAGCTGCGGTGCATATTAGTAGCATCCATAGAATTATATGTATTCTTTGCATAATTAATTACAATTGTAAGGTAACTATTCGTTTGATTTGTACGTTTAAGAGTTGAAAGATAATTGATGAGGATTTATCACACATTACTTTTGGTATGTGTAGTGCTAGGACTGAATGCCCAGGTCACTTCGTTTACCGCCCGCTTTAAGTCATTGCAAAATGGAGAGGAAGTACTGTATGCTAAAGTGAGTAACGATGCAGGCCTAGTAAAATTGACTAACATAGATGGCTATGTTACTATACCCATAGACGGAGATGATGTATTGATCATTTCACATTTGGTGTATGATACTCTTAGTATTAAAACGTCAGACTTCAAAGAAAGAGATTCCTTGGTATTTTACCTGCAACCTAAGACCTATGACCTACGAGAAGTTACCTTCTCTGTCTTAGGTGGACGTGCTTTGTTTGATCAAAAATTTGTCTCCAATAACTTAGGTAAGTCTGATGAACAAAAAGTACGTGAGAAGCTGCGTATCTCAGAATTAAAGCAAGAACTTGTAGGGCTAGATAGGAGTGCACAAGGGGGTGCTGTGTTAGGTAGTCCTATCACTTATTTATATGATAGGTTTAGTAAAAGCGGTAAGGAGCGTATAGAGTATGCACGGCTAATAGAACGAGACAGGCAGAATAAAGAGGCAGGTAAGAAGTATGACAATCTTATAGTGAAAATGCTCACTAACTATGATGCAGATGAGTTAGAGAAATTTCAGAAATTTTGTGCTTTTCATCCGAGTTATATAGAAGCGGTGGATGCCTTAGAGCTGTATTTTGAGATACTCCGATGTAAGAAGGAGTTTATAGAAAAAGAGATATAAAAAATCTCTTTCTTAAAACACTACGTAACCTAGCCCGAGTTTAAATAATGCTAAATCTTTTATTCGTATTCTATTTCCTATGGCGATTCCTAAGTCCTCATATCCTAAGTCCTCATATCCTTGGTCGTCTATAGTCCTTGCGACTTGACTTGTGCCGAAATTGCCCGTAAGTTGGAATGAAAAATTATAATACACTTTAGTAGTTATCGGTTTTTTAGTGCCAAATTCCAGATCGAACGAATAATTTTGCAATGAAATGGAAAAGGTTTCAGACGATTCTTCTACGGTTTTGTTTTGGGAGTTGAATGTTACTCCGGGCGTTAATTTATAGGAATGTCTAGAAAGACCAAAACTGAAATAGCGTCCCATAGGGGCGATTGCTCCTTTCCTTTTTTTGAAAAAAGAAAATCCCAATCCCATTGAGTTTCCCGATAAATCCGTTTGAAAGTACGTGCCCTTTGGGTCATATTCGGGCATATGAGAGGTTCTGGAGGTGCCTAGCTTTGCGTATAAAGCGGTTTTATTACTTAAAGCATAGTTGAATTTAATTTCAGGATTTACATGAAAATACAGATCTACCACTCGATTGCGTTCTTCATATTTTTCAAAAGGCTTTTGCGGGGCATTGGTAAGTTGAGATTTTAAATTAAGATCAACAGTAAATCGCTGTCCCAAGTAAAAGGATGGTTTTTCTTTTACAGTAACCATCTGTGCTTGAGCCCAGAATACAGAGAAGGCAGATATTAGTAATAATAGAACTCTCATTTCTTTCTGATTTGATTTAGTGAATTGTAAATATGAGCATTTTGCAGGTGTAAATTCATATCTGCATTGAAGTATTTAGTGCTGCTAAATGCAGGATTATGAGTTTCAAGGTTCAATACAAAGAATCCGTAATCAGTAGTTTTATCAGCGGTGAGTTGCCATTTCAGGTACAGCGGAAAGGCATAAAACACCACCGCTGATAGTAGAGCGTAGCCAGCATTAAAAGGGCGTTTTTCTACCTCGGTATAGATATTTATTAGACCTACATATTTACTATTATACTTATCCACTATAGAGCTTATATACTGAGCATTGTAGGGGATGAAGTCCATCCCTTCAAACTGAGATCGCTCTCCTAAGTAATCGTATAACTGACTGAACTCGTTATAGTTTTCTGTAGTAAAACTAGGGTCTCTGAAGTTATCTACAAAATTGAGAGTGATATTAAGTTTTTCTGCATTGTCTATCACTAAATTGACTAGTTTGGTTTCGTTAAGATCATTTTTATTGACATTAGATTTAGCAGACTTTCTATTGTCTTGAGCATGGAAGTTAGGTGTAGTCATTATTAGAGAAGGCACATCCATAGTGCTTTCTTGAGGTTTTTTGTATTGATCTTCTGTATCCTTTATGCGTGCTTCATCCTTTTCTAACTTGTCTTTAGCCTCATCCACAGCTAGTATAAAGTCTTTATTATTGATTATATTAAACAACGAGTAGTAGAAGTCATCTTCTGATTTTTCAGACTTTCGCTTTTGTGCTATTTTTTCGTATTTACTGAGCGGTTTATCTGGTTTTTCTTGTTCTAACTCTGCTGTAGAGTCGATTAGTTCTGGCGGCTGAGTGCCAAAAGAGCCTAGCTCGTTGCCATCAAAAGAGACAAAGTCTCGCAACACTTCTGTTCTTAGTGATTGGAGAAACTGGTTTTCTGGGTAGGCTATACTGTTTTGCCAAATTTGTTGAGCGGCTAGCGTAGAAAGCTCATTTTTGTTGAGCTTGTTTAGGAAGTAATATAAGTGTTGGATCTCTCCTTCTTGTTTACGGTATGAGAGACTATACGGGATATCATCAGATCTATTTTCGAAAGCAGATAGACCATACCAGATCATAGATTGGCTACTCAAAAGAAATTGATTTTTAGGATAAGCCTTTCTCATAATTAAGCTATGATATAGTCCTTTAGCATAATCTGCTCGCCGTATAAAGATATTCATCATCTCAAAACGGGCTAGCGTACGCAATGCTATGAATGATTCTGGTGTACCGTAGATATACACCTTGCTATCATCGTCCTGTTTATTAGCTCTCAGAATGTTATTTACATTTTCACGTCGCGTCTTTATATTTGGATGTGTGAGAAACTCATCATCTATATCTTCTTCTGCAGAAATTTCTTGGATGTACTTATCCTTTATCTTAAAGTTGTCCGTTAATTTAAAGTGCTCATTTTCTATGAATGATAAGTCAACAGTCTGCTCATCTATAGGCAAGTAAGAGTACAGCAGTACGGTGAACGTTTTATTTAGTGATTCGGCATTGTAGCCAGCATTTAGAGCCAGTTTAAATCCGGCCTTATCCGCATCTTCTTCATTATCTTTAGAGTATGTATAGTAGCTTGAAATGGCTTGATCTCCATACCTAGACTTTTTCACCAAGTCTTGTGTGTATTGATACGAAAGTTGATTGTGTTTTTCTATTACGTGAGTGAGTTCATGAGCGAGCACAAAGGCTAGTTGTGCTTCGTTTTCCAATTGGCCTATAAGTCCTACTGTGATGAAAATGACGCCTTGGTGTGTAGCAAATGCATTTACTTCATTGGACTTTAGTGTATATAGCTGAACAAAATCTAGGTCTTCTTCACTTGCTGCTTTTAACTTATCCAGTACTCCATTAGCGTATTCTGTCAGCGGATCTCCATAGAGCACTTTCCCACTCTGCACGAGCTGCTGGAGCTTATAGTTAGTGATAGCACTGAAATCTGCTGCGTTTTTATTCGAAATAGAGTTGTCTTTTTTTAGTTTCTCATCATCTGCCGAGATTTTTTCATCTAGGAATTTAACAAAAAAGTCAGGAATAGGACCTGCGGATTTGAGCTTTGTGAAGTGTTCTATATCTTGTGCAGTAGCTTGTATGGCTAGTGAAAAGATCAAAAGTAATAGGATGTTTTTCATAGGGTGTTTTCTTATTCTTTAGCTCAAAAGTATAAAATTATTTTGCTTTAATGTCTGTTTTGCATTGATTTCCGAATAACTCTACAGATCCGTTAACTAATAATGGTTGAATAAATTGCTGTACTTTAGCTCCGCCATTTTGCCAGTACATTACGCATTTAGTGTTTGTACAATGGGCACCATGCTCGGCATCATGGTGTGCACTCGTAGCACGGACTCCATTATTCACTAGCCCTAGTGCGTGACCTATCTCGTGTACTATAGTGCTTTGTTCTATGAGAGCCTGTTCTGCTTTAGAATTAGATGCAGACTCTACCACTGGTTTAAATATGGCTAATAGAGGCGTGCCGTTTAGATTAATGCCCAATATTCTATTCTCAGGCTTACCGTCTTTTATATAATACCCGTTCAGGAAGATGATGACGATGCCTTTATTTGCTGTTTTATTGGTGTATTGTTGGATATCATTGGCTAGGGACGCTATATTTTCACGGGTATAGTTATTCTGCTCTAGGACACCTAGATTAGTCATCTCGCTTAGTTTAATAGGTACACTGACGCTTATGCCGCGAGGAGCTAGTAGGTCGGTGATGTTTTGCCTGCATACATTCCAGGCATCTGAGGTATTGTAATTTATGTAAGGAGCCGCTCCATCTTCATAGGCTACTTGGATGGCAAGCGAACTGGCGTTAGCATAAAAATCAGATACGAAATCTTCTTCAGGCACTACTCCAGCATCGTCATCTTTACAGCTGGATATAGACAAGAGTAGTAGGATACAGAGTATAGGGTTTATAGAAGCATAAAAATATCGGTTCGGTCTGAGATTTAATTTGTGCAATTTCACCATTGTACAAATGTATGAGAACTTGTCTTAAAATTATAGGTCTAGTAATTTAGCAATTAGTTCCATAGCTGATATCATTATAATTTAAGGAGTTTACTCAATTTCACTAACTTCATAAACCCTTTTTCTGTAGTAAGTAGTGGCTCTAGCACAGATGAAAATGGCAACTAGATCGCCCCATATGATTTCATAAACTTAATGCCGATTCTACCTTATTTCTCTGTAGAAATGTGCTTTTAGCAGGTGTTGATGTAATATTAACAAACAAGGTGTTTTAGTCTTACTATCGTTTAGTACTTTTGCTCCACAGTTTTGAGAAGATTACACCTTATTTTACTCGTGGCTCTTTGTGCTTCAGCACAAGCTCAGATATTGCCAAATTTTGGAGGACAGCGGGCCGGTTTGAGTGCGTTAAGTTTTCTGAAAAACGACCTTAATCCAGCTTCTTTTGGTATGGCGAGTGCTAGTGTGGCCAATAGAGGGACACACTATAGCTCAGAGAATAATCCAGCAGCACTCGTCCAGATAGAAAATACGGGACTAGCTCTTAGTAATACTTCTGTAGGTGCAGGTATACAGCAGTCATTTGCAGGTGCAGCCATCAAGGTAAAAGGTGGTGCAGTAATCGGATTCAATGTAAATACACTCAATAGTGGGGCTATGGAAGTGCGTACAGAGTTTGAGCCTAACGGTACCGGTCAGTTATTTTATGCTAATAATACCGCTCTAGGGGTAAACTACTCACAGTATCTTTCTAAGAATTTCAGTATAGGAGTAGGTCTACGCTATATATATGAAGGAATAGCTACGTACAGTAATCATACAGTAGCAGGGGATATCGGGTTTTTGTATTCTACAGATTTTAAGGATCTCACCTTTGCGGTAGTAGTTAAGAATTTTGGTGGAAACTCTCAGATGCTTGGTTCTGACCTAGAGAGTGAGTTTAACCGTACAGAGGTCACTTTAGGCAAGTACACTACTCCTACCATATTTAAAATGGGATTTTCGCTTGTGCCTTACGAAAAAGATAATAAGCGACTACTCGTAGCCGTAGAGCTTAATCATCCCAGTGATAATGCTGAGAATGTGCGTCTGGGTAGTGAGCTCAGTCTGAGAGAACTACTCTACCTTAGACTAGGATATAAGCTTAGCGTAAAAGGACAAAACTACCCTACTGCGGGTGTGGGAGTAAAGACTCGCATAGGCAGCCATCCACTCTACATAGACTATGGAGTTAATCCTACGAACAGAATGGGAGTACAGCACCTACTTGGAGTAAGATTACCTTTTAATCAAGATAAAAGAGAATGAAGAAATATACGCAGTATAGTCTGATCGCATGTTTGTTTTTATTAGCAGGATGCGAAGGGTTCTTTGGTAAAAAGACTCCTATTGATTTCATAGAAGTGCCCGAGTATTTAGCCAGAGAAGTGGCCTATGTGCCAGTGGAGCCGGCTCTTACCCGTTTTTTAAGTCCAGTAGACATTTTAGCTGGGTATGACGAGCTTATCTATGTAGTAGATGCTGGTACAGAAGAGATTATCTCATTGGATGAGAGTGGTAGAGAGTTGGGCCGATTCCCATTGAGAGGGGTGAAGTCTATCGCTCAAAACAGAAGTTTAGACTTACTGGCCATAGGTACTGTAGACCGAGTAGTAGGTAGTGATACGTTTATAGTATCGTGTATCTATAAAGTAGATTTACACGGACCCGGAGCATCTTACGGAATACAGTATGCACAGGTAGTAGATACTATAGCTCATCCAAGGTATTTTAAATCTACTTTTTCAGGCACAGATACAGCTGTATCCTTCAATAATATAGCAATCCTGGAGGATAATAGATTTTACGTGACTCGTATGGGGATAGATAATAATCCTCAAAAATTTGGTGGTCCAGATGATGCTATTTTGCTTTTCAATGCAGACGGTACTTATCGTACTCCTGTAGCGGTGAATACACCGAGTGGTTTTTTTAGAGACTACTTTAAGAAGCCTATGGGGATATCCTCTTTCGTACAGCCACCACAGATAAGTGCTGGTGGTCCAGATCATTTTGTGTACACATCGGTATCAGAAAACACCTCTATAAAGGTACAAGTGATAGACTTTATTGAATCCGACTTTGGTGCTAACTATGAGCCTCGTTTGCTTTTTGAAAGTGATAAAACAGTGTCAGACGGTAACTTGGGAGATCCAGGTAAGTTTAATAGACCGGTATCTACGCTAGTGACGGGTGACGGTACTAATTTCATATTTGTAGTAGATAAAGCTAAGGATTCACTCTATCAATTTACCAGTACAGGTCTAGAAGGAGTGCAGCCACCTCCAGGAGCGGCTTCCACTAAGTATCAGATGGCCAGTTTCGGGGGTAGAGGAGACGCCCTTACGCAGTTCAATGGTCCTACAGCTGTAGCGTACAAGAATAAGATACTTTGGGTGTGTGATACTGGAAATAGAAGGGTGCTCAGGTTTAAACTCACTACAGATTTCCAATAGCGGAGCACGCTAGATTATAGCTTGTACTTCGTTTAGTTGGTCAATGGCAGAGAACCAGTGCACATTAAAATGCTCGCCTGATTCAATATTTATGCTTCAATAATCTTATTTGTTTTCAGGCAATTTCTCTTTTTTCTTATTCTTTCTTTTCAGCCTAAATCTATCAAACTGGTACCGATAAAATAGACCGACACCAGTAGTAGTTACGTTTGTGATATTACCTAGAGTAGGATCATTTGCTTGTTTTTGAAACCCTCTCACCTTGAAACTGCCATCTTCTGATATGTCGTACTTTATGCTAATGTCATACGGTCTGGAACCTTGTGCGGCAGCATCTACAGAGTACGACAGTTCTAGCCTATCATTGAGAAATTTTCTTTTTAGGGATAAGATTAATTCAGCTTCATTTTGATAGGTAGTCTGGTAGTCTACACCTAACTGTAGACGCGTATCTAGCTGACCTAACCAATTGTTCAATTGACTACTGGCAAAATCACTTAAGCTATTGATGCCAGTAGTCGCAGCTACGGTACTTACATTACTAGTGCTGCCAGATGTATTGGCAAAGCTGGGAGGGACGAAGGTACCTAGTACGAGTAGTGCAAATACTTGTCTATTCAGCTCCTCTTGATCCAGCTTTATACGCTCTATCACTGTGTTAAGGGAGCTACTAGCGGCACCGCTTAGATTAGATTGTGAAGGAAATTTAAGATCAAAGGATACTTCTGGATTAAATAGAAGACCACTTAGTTTTAGATAGCAATCTACAGGAATAGCAGAGTTATAGACTTCCAGTTCTTCTTCACTACCCATACCTGCCATAAGTGTTTTGGGTACAGGATATTCTCTTTTAATGGCATCTAGGTCTATCTTGGCGTTATACGGATTTCCATCCCAAAACAGAGTCCCACCTGGATTTACAGTAAAGTACTTATTGATAAGGTCCAGTGCTGTAAATAGGTAATTTCCGCGGTCTATGGTAAGTCCACCATACATATTAAAATCACCGAAAGTGTTTATCTCCATACGTAGGTTCCCATGTCCAGCAGCTTCTATTTTATCTCCTAAGAGTTCGTCGAATATTAAGGTGATATTGGCATCATTGGTGATCTCAAAGTTGAAGTCCATTCGTACTCCTGCTGTAGATTTAAAACTCTTATTTAGCTCGTTTTCGTCATTTTGTAGATTTACGAATTCTACATAGCTTAACTTACCACTAGATTTTGAGTTATCTAAAGGGATAGATATTTCAGTGCCTTTTCTGCTTTTTACATTTATCTGGAGAAGTATATCGTCTATGGGGCCAGATATTTTCATGTTTCCATCTACAAAGGCTGTCCCAAAGAAAAGTTCATTGTCTTCTCGGTTGGTATTTAACAGTTCAAAGTCCTTTAGTTTTTCTATTTTTATATCAAACTGAAAATCATTAAAATTTCTGTGACGAACGGCTCCAGTTACTGCAGCTATTTTGCCATAGCGGTCTACTAGACTCGCCTTGATGATGTCAAATTTATTGTAATCGATGGCTAATGTAGCATTTCCAGTATATCTTGTCTGGAGGTAGTCGACTTTCACATCTAGGCTCTCTAGCTGCAAAGACCCATTCAGTTTGGGAGCATTTAGCAGTCCTGTGATAGCGATATTAGTAGTGCTGTATCCTTGTATATCAGATACCAATCCGGCTAGGTATTTTTCGAAAGGTTTTATACTACTGTGCTGCGTTATTAATTTTAGATTTAGCGGAGATTTTTTGTTTTTAAAATCTATATCCCCTAGAATAGTCATGTCATTCAGTAGACCGCCCTCTATTTTACCATTGATTACTACTGCTAGGAGTGCATTTTTACTTTCACTGACCAGACTCAGATTTCCCAGTGTATCCTCGTCTAGCATTAGAGTGGCTACATCTAAATCTGCCTCTATGATAGGAAATCCTTGACGATCTGACACATCTATATAGCCATTTGTAAGACCTTTGATTTGGAGGCCAAAACCGGCAATAAATGGATTAAGATTATCAAGTTCAAAGTTGTTTAATAGTACGTTAATTTTATCAGCACCATCTCCTAGTGATCCATCCAGAAAGAGAATCTGGTCTTCGTGTCTGAAGTCGAAAAGTCGGAAAGCAGTGATGCCGTCGTAGTTCACTATATGCGGTTCTTGTTTTTTTCTTAAGGCCCAAGACTGCTCGTATATATTGACCTTAGAATTATCAAAAAACACTAGAGAAGAATCGTTTTGATATATAAATCTGCCGCCTAAGACTATATCTAATGCAGTATTTCGAGCTGCTGTGGTTTCAAAGTTTACTATGCCATCGTTTATATACCCTTGTGCATTCAGCACGTCAAAGAGTATGCTGTCATTTTGAAGTAAGCCTGCAGTATTTATCCCAAAATTAATAGGGGTGAAATCACCACCATTTTTTAAATTTACGAAAATGGATGGTGAGGATATTGCATCATATTTAAAGTTAACGAGCTCACTAGTAGAGCGTATTTTACCCTCTTGCTGATTATAACTGAGAGTGGCTCCAAGACTATCAAAATATAGTCCGCTGAGATACTCGTTAAATATAGGGTTATATTGACTGATGACAATATCGAGATTAATATCCTTGGATAGCAATGCTACTTCTGGTTTAGCCCAGGTAGAAGGATAAATAATATGCTGCATGTAAGCGGCCATGCCAGATAGTTCGGAAGGCAGAAAATTACCTTTAATGTCTACGGAGGCTATATCAGAGGTTAGTGTATAATGTTTTCCTTTAGCTGTCATCTCGGCAAGGAGATCTACATTTTTGATGGTGTACTGACGTCCACCTCTGGCGAGTATAAAGCTGTCTAAGAGTACAGATCCATTCAGATTATCTATGTTGTCACCAGTGAGAGTGATGTCTCCATTGAAACGTACGAAGTTATCTAGGCTGTCTAGACCGAGTTTTCGCAGGTTTATGCCTGTCACGTTGGTTTTTATAGCTATAGCAGGCATAGAATCTCGATTGTCTAAAATTCCTGTAAAATCAAAATTAAAGTTAGGATCTGTTACTTTAAAATCACCTTTAAAGAGTTTGTCGACTACATTTCCATCTATACGGATGTTTTGGTAATCATAGTTGGCATAGCTAAAATGATATACTGAGCCACTCAGCGTAGCAGCTAATGTATTAGCAGAGAGTCCTTTGCCATCTATATTAAGGTCAAATGAGGTCGTGCCAAAACGTGCGTCATCAAGCAGCGATTTGAGGTCAATATTTTCACTCTTAAAAGTGCCAGAATAGGAGGGCGTACTGTCTGATTTTTGAGAGTAGGCTATACTTACAGTAAGATCTCCTATACTAGTATTGGCCTGACCTTTGGTTTTAAAATCATCTAAGTATCCGGAGAATGTACCCACATAACTTAATTTTCCTAATCGAGTAAACTCTGCTGGTGCGGTGTTTAGGTTTATCAGTTTGGCTAAGTCTAAGCTATTGGTGGTGAATTTCTTTGCATCTATATCCAGTCGAGTGGTATATATATCAGGAAGACCGTCTAGCTCTGCAGATCCTAAGAAGCTGGTATGAGATCCTATCCCGATGAATATATCCTTACTTTTAAGATGTTCTATGGTGCCAGTGACTGTACCTTCCCCCTGAAAGGTATCATCAAAGGAGTAGAGTGATTTGGAAAAAAGAGCTAAATCGTCCGTATGTATAGAAGTCTTACTAAAATTGGCTTTCACCTGTACCACGGCTACAAAATCAGAAAAGTCAGCGTAGCTGCTGTAGTCAAACCTAAGGTAATCGTGAATAGTGCTCTGTGGGGTACGTATCTCTAAATCAGTAAACTCCATGGTAGTGGAGCTGATTATAGTTTTAGCTGTTAGGTTTAGTATGTCTAGTCCTGACTTTTCTTTTCCGCTGATGTCATCCAGTATAAAAGTAAGTGAGTCGTTTATGATTTCAAAATCATGTAGATGACCAGAGAGCGACGTATAGAGCATATCATTTTCGTCAAAGGCTCTACTAGTTGGTGGAGTGTAGTTTTTATTGAAGTAGTGAAAACGTATATTATCTAGTGATATTTTATCAAAAAGAATAGTCTGTTTAGATTGTGGTTTGCCAGAGGGAGGAGGAGTGAGGTAATCTATTAGAAACTGAAGATTAAGTCTTTTTTCGTTTTTAGGGATACCTATATATACTTTGGCATCTTCCAGAGCTACATTATCAAAACTAATCATCTCTCCTGTCATAGCGAAGAGGTCATAGTCAGCGTGTAGTTTTTTGATATAGAAAAGAGTGTCTCCTTGGAGGTCTTCTAAGTATACTTCTGAAGCCGTAAGTGCGTCAAAATAAGAGAGTTCTATGTCGCCTATACTGACAGCTACACCCAGTTCTTTGCTCAGGTACCTAGTCGCTCGGTCTGCTGCTGCATTCTTAAACCAAGAAGTCTGTACCGTGGCTAGGAGTATCAGTGCTAATCCTAAGAGGATAGCTAAAGTTAAGAGCGGTATTTTTACTATTTTTGACAACTCGGAAGATTACTTCGTTTATATAAGAGTACAAACATACTTTGGAACAGTCAAAGAACAATTCACATCTCACTATACTTGGAATAGAATCGTCTTGTGACGATACTTCGGCCTCTGTATGGAAGAATGGTGCGATCCAGTCTAATGTAGTAGCATCTCAGCAGATACATGAAGAGTATGGCGGAGTAGTGCCTGAGTGGGCGAGTAGAAAGCATCAACAAAACATACTGCCTACCGTTCAGATTTCACTCCAAAAAGCAGGGATTACACTAGCGGAAGTAGATGCGATAGCTTGTACCCAAGGCCCAGGTCTTATGGGCTCACTGCTGGTAGGACATTCTTTTGCTAAGGGTCTGGCCATGGCTGTAGATAAACCCTATGTGAATGTAGATCACATAGATGCACACGTGCTTGCTCACTTTATAGATGGAGAGGTTCCTAGCTTGCCATTCTTGTGCCTATTGGTTTCTGGAGGGCATACTCAGCTAGTTACTGTGGGTCCTGATTATCATATAGAGGTGCTTGGCAAGACGCTAGATGACGCAGCTGGTGAGGCTTTTGATAAAGCAGGGAAAATGCTAAATCTACCGTATCCCGCAGGGCCGCAGATAGACAGACTAGCGGAGCAGGGAGATCCTAAATCTTTCACATTTAATACACCTAAAGTGGATGCTTTAGACTTCAGTTTTTCGGGGTTGAAGACTTCGATTTTATACTTTTTGCAAAAAGAAGTAAGAAAAGATAAGGACTTTGTTTCAAAAAATATATTTGATCTCTGTGCATCTATTCAGCATACTATAGTGTCTTATTTAATCACCAAGCTAGAGAAGGCAATGGATCAGACGGGTATATCCGAAATAGGAATAGCAGGAGGAGTAGCTGCCAATAGTGAGCTAAGACGATCTTTATCCACCTTAGCTACTAAAAGGCAAGGTAAGGCATACATCCCTAAGTTTGAGTACTGTACGGATAATGCAGCTATGATAGCCTTTGCTGGGGAGGTGAAACTACAAAAAGAAGAGTATGGCACATTAACTGATGTATGCTATACCAGAAAGAAATAAAAGCAATGAAAGGAATAATAAGTATACTATTACTGACACTCTGTATCTCTGCCTTAGCTCAGGACAATGAGACTGACGCCTTACTAAAGGCTAATGTGAAGGAGATGAGGCTAAAGCAGCTAGTGCACGCATTTGATACTAAAAAAGACAGCTGTCTTTTAGATATAAAAAAGTACAATGAGGCGGGTAAGCTCACCTACAGCAAGCGAGACCTTATCTGCTTGGGATGGAATAGTAGTGAGGAGTTTCAATATACCTATACAGATGGTAACATGATGGAGATGACACTTACTAGAGACGGTAAGCTATTCGCCAGAAATACGTACACATACGGTAAAAAAAGCAAGGATCCTGAAAGTACTGTCAGTTATCTACTAGAGACGGGAGATACGATTTATACTGATTTTAAATATTTTAAGAATAGAAAAGGAAGGCTAGATAGTACCTATTTCTATGAGCTGCTCCCAGATGGCACACAGCTGCTGAGACGCAATATCATACGCTATGATAAAGAGGATAATGTAGTGCAAATATCCAATGCTCTAGAAGGTGAAGAAGTGATAGATATGGTGAGTTATGAGCGAGGAGAAAAAGGGGAAATGCTGGGAATGGCATATACCACATACGGAGATAATCCAAAGTTTGTGCAGACCTACTATGTGTATAATGAAGATGACAAAATAGCCAAGACCACAGATACGCGAAATAGAACGCAACTGTATTTTTACACCTCTAAAGGCTTACTGAATAATGTACTAACGTATAATGGTAAAGGAGGATTAGAGGTAGAGTTTATATACGAGTATGAGTTTTTCAAATGAGTGTAGCTTGGGTATTCATAGGAGGAGGACTAGGTGCTGCCTGCAGATGGTGGCTGAGTAGTGGCATAGCGTCTACTAGTTTTCCGTACGGTACACTTTCGGTTAATCTTATAGGCTGCTTTTTGATCGGGATACTCAGTGTATACCTCGTACAGCAACCCAAACTTAGTCTGCTCTTAATAACTGGTTTTTTAGGAGGGTTTACTACGTTTTCTAGTTTTGGATTAGATAGTTTTAAACTACTTCAAAATGCAGATTATAAGTCTTTTGCCAGTTATATGCTAGCTAGTAATGTATTGGGTCTGATCCTCGTTATAGTGGGACATAAGTTAGCCACTACTTTTATATAACAGATAGAAATGAAAAAAATAATAATCCTATTAATAGCCTGTATCCAGCTGAATACTGCATATGCAGATAAGCTGCTCATACCGATGGATGCTACTCAAAAAAATCACTTAAAAGCCTACGGAATATCCTACTATGTGCTAGGACAGGAGAAGGAAGTAGAGTGGTTATTAAATTACAAAGGAGGTAGCTTCCTTATGGATGACTATGAGAATATAGAGCGAGAGTGCCTGCTCAGAGGAGTTTCATTTACGACTATGAGTGAAGCCCAGGCGGATAGAATAAAAGATGAACTGGCTAATCCAGCAGTAAATGCAGATGTAGTAAAGCTACTCAAAGTGCCTAAAATAGCAGTGTACTCGCCTAAGACAGCACAGCCTTGGGATGATGCAGTGACTATGGTGCTCACGTATGCCGAAATACCATATGATGTTGTTTTTGATGATGAAGTGCTAGATGGCAAGCTTCCTACCTATGACTGGCTGCACCTACATCATGAGGATTTTACGGGTCAGTATGGCAAGTTTTATGCGAGTTTCCGCAATGCAGATTGGTATAAGCAGCAAGTAGCAGAGGCAGAAGCCATGGCTGATAAGCATGGGTTTAATAAAGTGAGTGAGCTAAAGTTAGCAGTCACTAAAAAAATAAGGGACTTCACTGCTGGAGGAGGTTTTCTTTTTGCTATGTGCAGTGCTACAGATAGTTATGATATAGCGATGGCGGCAGATGGTACAGATATCTGTGAGCGTATGTTTGATGGAGATCCCATCCAGCAAGGAGCTCAAGCAGGTTTAGATTATGACAAAAGTTTTGCTTTTAAGGATTTTAAAATAGAAATGAATCCTATGAAATACGAGGTGAGTAGCATAGATGTAGATCCTAGGTCTAGAGGTGTGCGTGAAGATAATGACCTATTTGCACTCAATGAGTTTAGTGCTAAGTGGGATGTTATACCTACTATCCTTACTCAAAATCACGAGCGTATAGTGAAGGGTTTTATGGGGCAGACCACAGCATTTCATAAAAATCAAGTAAAAAGTACGGTCATTATCATGGGGGAGAACAAAAGCCTAGACGAAGCACGCTACATCCACGGTACATTTGGCAAAGGGCAATTTACCTTCTACGGCGGGCATGACCCAGAAGACTATCAGCATATGGTGGGAGAGCCACCTACAGATCTGGCTCTACATCCTAATTCTCCTGGATACAGATTGATACTGAATAATATTCTTTTTCCCAGTGTGAAAAAGAAGAAACAAAAGACGTAGGTCTAGTACACAGGAATCAAACTAGATTCTTTCCCAATTTTTCACTGCAAACATTTGGTTTTTATTGTATACTTTTGGACATATATTTAAATGTAAAAAATGAAATTACTACAAACATCCATTCTTTGTTTCAGCTTGTTATCACTCATTGTAGCGTGCTCACCAGAAGCGAATAATAGCAAAGAATTTACTATTAATACTGTGCTTACAGCAAGCGGCCCTCTATTTGAAGGGAGCAACACATGCCAAGCAGAAATAAGCTCAAACATAGCCGAGTATATCAAGGAAAACGGTATTACGAAAGAACAAATAGTAGACGTGACCTTAACTTCCGCATCCGTAACTATAGATACGAGCAACCTAAACATATTGGAATCTATTAATCTACAGGTGTTTTCAGACAATTTCCCAATGCAAAATGTAGCCTTTGCCAATGTGGGAGACAATAATGACAAAGTGGATCTAGAGGTAGCTGATGTACAAGAACAACTGAAAGCGATACTTTTCGAAGGTAAAAGCTACATCATAGCTGATGCAACGATAAAAGAAGATTTAGACGACGACTTAAACCTAAGCATGGAATTGGTGTTTAGCATTAACTATCACAAAAAATAAATAAATAGCATGAAAAAAATCATCACATTAATAGGTACACTAGCACTGCTTTTTACAATCAGTAGTTTCACTTCTAACCCAGCTTCTGTCCAAGACGGAGGTGACGATATTCTGGGGTTATGGGAGCCAAGCAATGGCAAGGCAAGAGTGAAAATAGAGAAAATAGGTTCTAAGTATTATGGTAAAATAGTATGGCTAAGAGAGCCGCTAGACCCTGCTACGCAAAAGCCTAAAGTAGACAAAAACAATGAAGACGAAAAAATGAGAAATGTGCCACTCAGAGGATACAGAATGCTAAAGGATTTCGTGTATGACGCAGAAAGCAAAGAGTGGTCTGGAGGGACTATTTATGACCCTGAAAGTGGAAGTCTTTACAGTTGTGTAGTCACAATGGAAAATGACGTGCTAGACATCAGAGGATATGTCGGTGTGAAAGCGTTAGGCAGAACCGATACATGGAAAAGAATAAAGATTAAGAAGAAAAACTAAGGGTATGACAGTAGTTTTTAAGCGTTTTGCTCTTACCCTATTCGTGTCTAGTTTTGCGGCGTTAGGGTTTTCTCAAATAGATTCTTCTTACGTGGAAGAAGAAGAGGACTACAGTATGTATGATGATGTAGAGGATGTAGGAGAAATAAAAACGTATTGTAGCCCAAAAATATTTGATCTTAGTCCCAACAGGTTTCTTTCCTTAGGGTACGATGTGACTGGAAATGGAACATTAAAAACTTCAAACGTAGGAGCATATAAGCCAGACGATAATGTGGCACGAAACGACCAAAGTGATCTCAACTATCACGGGATACGACTAAATGCGAATATTCCTGTGATATCTAAGTCTAAGTTTGTTTGGCAAGTAGGAGGAGGGTTCAATCAATCAAAGCTAGCTACTAACCAAATGGCCAATGCTGGTGACCATAATCTACTGTTAGACGAGCTGAGTGACGGATTGACGAGCATGAACCTGAATACGACGTTATTTAAGCCTCTAGGAGAATATAATTTTCTTATCCTTCAATTAATGGCAGAGCAAAATGGGAACTATACGTTTGGGTCATCGGGTAGTGGTCCAGATATAAAAAACACAAAATATTCCGGAACTGCTATCTGGGGGAAAAGACCGCACGATAGACTACAGTGGGGATTAGGATTGTCTAGAACCTACCGAGCTGGTGAGTTAAATTATATTCCTGTTTTTATGTATAATTATACCGCAGAGAACAGAAAGTGGGGAACAGAAATACTGTTTCCAGCCAAGGCCTTTTACCGCAGAAAAATAGATGCTAGAAATATAGTACTTGTAGGGTATGAATTAGAAGGAGGCTCGTACCGATTATATGACACTAAATTCAATGACACTGAATTCAATACACAAAATTTAGAGCTAAGAAGAAGTGAGATTAGAGTGCGGCTAGATTATCAAAAACAACTGAAAGGTTTCATATGGATGGGCGTACAGGCAGGAGCCATATTAAATTATTCGTATACTATAGACGACCTTACTACTACAAGTAACAAAGACTTTTACAGAGGATTTTTCGGAGATCAGACGTATACGTTTAGTAATACCCTGAGCCCAATGCCTTACGTAAATTTGAGCCTTAATCTAGTAAGTAAATAAGACTGTTTTAGTTTTTAAGTGTCGTATACATAAATTGAGTTTATTGAAGGCCTGTAAAGGCGAAAAATCACAATACTTGTCACCCTGAGTTCATCGAAGGGTATGGTATTCCTCCATAGGCGGACACGTATTTTTTAACGAATAGAAATCAAGTGAAAAACGATTTATATGCGGCAATTGAAAGCTATTTTGGTATAAGGCTGTTTTAAGGTGATTAGTTCTCGTCTGAGCTAACGTTGCGCTATGAAACGTGTCCCGAAGGGCATGTTTTTATAGCGATTGTTGTAGGGCGTTTTTTTATTTTTTCAATCTAACAAAGGTCTCACTGTTACTAAATCCATCATTTTTGACAAACTTTTTAAACTGTCTTTTGGTCGCTGTAAAATTGTAATTGGTTACTCTGTCTTGAGCTGTTTCAGTGATTTCTTTTAAATTTTCAATGTCTTCTTTTGTCGAGATACTGCTAATAATAAGCTGTCCCTTTGACAAATTCATTTTTTCAACTGCCCAACTTATTTTGTCGTAACGTGTGTTCAGGAAGTAGTAACCCTTAAATTTTCTCACAACATTGTCATAGTCCATTTGAAACAAGGTGTCAACATTGTGGATATGAATTTTCAAACTGTCACCATCTCTTTTAATTAGTTCTCTCTCACCAGTTTCAATGTTTATCAAAGTATCTCCTGAAAGTCTTGCAGTACTGTCTAGTTGGTTAGGGTGAATTTTGTAGTCAAAGTCATAAGTTCTTTCAATCAGTTTGTCATTGATAGATAATATTGAACTGTCCGAAAGACTTAGATAAACGCCCTTAAGTCGTCTTGGGAAATTTGAAAGATTGTCTGTGTCGGTTGGTTGGGGTTCGGTAAATGTAACTGGAGGTTCACAAGCGACTAAACTTGTCAAAATGATGATTACGGATATTATTCTTAATGGTTTCAAGTTCTGTCTTTTTTTTAATGCCCTACAACGGCAGTCTGTCTAAAAACCGGCTGTTGGTCTGGTATTTTTTGTAAAAGTAGTAAAAAGCAGATAATCAAATAATTCCAGAGCTTTTTTAAGTAAAGTTATTTTTGGTAGGTTCAGAGAGTCATATATGAGTTTTATGCTTTCAGAGAGAGGGTTTATAGCCATTTGGG
>Ga0222644_1000161_pt1 | contig 31852 bp, 19 predicted proteins | sample AntAcemetagen291_FD_179800 | JGI IMG/M metagenome (GOLD analysis project Ga0222644, IMG submission 179800) | Saline water microbial communities from Ace Lake, Antarctica - #291 | ecosystem: Environmental > Aquatic > Non-marine Saline and Alkaline > Saline | place: Antarctica: Ace Lake...
TTTTACAGCATCCCTTCGAATTATACCTCTTTCCTGATCAGAAACACTCCTTAAGTCTATTTTTTCCATCTATAAATATACGAAATATTTATCTATAAATAAAGAACTATTGATTCGAAGTTAATATGTATACTAGGTGTTCTTTAAGACTGTCATCAATAAATGACATATAGTCTGACCATTTATCTGAGGTATGACTGTATGTGCTGCGTAAACAAATATAACCGAGCACAAGGTCCCAGTAAGAAGGGCCGTTGCAACTTTATCAATTTTAAAGGTATGCTTCAAAGCCATACATGCACAACCTAGAACAAAAACTGTAAGAAAGGCGCTGAACAGAGAACTGTACTCGCATTGCTTTTAGTCTAATTTAGCATCTGTTTTTAAGGAGCAGGTACAGGGCTTATTCCGACTTTTTTTTTCATCTGAAAAGAGAAATTATATTGAATTTGATGTTGCGGGAAAGTAAGGTGAAAAATAAATACATAAAAAAGCGAGTTATTGAAAAACAACTCGCTTTTATGATTTCTGAAATTAGGATGCTATCGCTTCAAAGCAAAATGTCCTTTAAAGTTACGTCCATCAGCAAGCTCTACTAAATACCAGTAATCGCTTGACGGCATAGGGTTACCGTTGTAGGTCCCATCCCATCCTTGCCCTGTGGCACTTATTTGTTTCATTAATTTACCGTGGCGATCAAATATGTAGATGGTAGCATTTGGAATCGTTTCTACAGCAAGAATTTGCCAGGTATCGTGGTATCCATCTTGATTAGGAGTAAAATAGGCTGGACCACCTATAATTACTGCATCCATAGACACTGTTCCACAACCATTTTTATCTTTTATATAAACGGTATAAAAGCCTGGATATAAATTATTAAACCGCGGGCTATTTTGATATACAAAGTCATCTAATGAGAATTCATAATCCCCACTTCCAGTTACAATGGCAGTCAGAGTGTTTGTATTTACTTCAAACTGCCCTACGTCTATCCTTACAATCCTAGCAACGTCAGACTCTACGACAGTTACTGTAGCATTACTACCACAGCCATCACTGTTCGTAACAGTCACTGTATAGTCACCGCCAGCCGATACGTCTATGGTTTGAGTTACTTCTCCAGTAGACCATAAATAGCTGGAGAATCCTGAACCTGCGTCAATGGTTTCTGCAACGCCAGCACAAATCGTGAATGGCCCTTGATTTGCAATAGTAGGTCTTGCAAATACTTCTATATTAAAAGTAGACAACCTATAACAATCTGTGTTAGCAGCATTCTCTATTCTTGCATGGATAGTCTGCGATCTAGTAGTATTAGTGTATGGAAAATTAAGTGCATTATCACCGGTGTCTGCATCGACCATACTGGTATGATAAGTCACCGTGAAGTCTGTGGTGCTCTGTCCATTATAAATTGAAGCATCTTGTGTGCTAAAGTCAAATTCTTCAAAACCGTCATTGCTTATATCGTCACATCCCAAAACGTCATTTGCTATTCCAGCGGTAGGTTGTTCACTTACAGTTAGCGTAAAACTAGTGTAGTCTGCACATTCCGGGTTTGCAATGGCCTCTATTCTTATAAAAATAGTTTCTGGAGTAGTCGCACTGCTGGCATACATGGTGGCAAGACCTCCCACATTCATATCGGCATCATTTTGTGAGCTATGGAAAGTGATATTGAAATCACCTACAGTCTGGCCGTTTAAAACTTGACTATTTGCTGTGCTTAAATCAAATATTTCAGAACCGTCGTTTCCAGGATCATCGCATGTAATCATATTCATTACTGGATTTGCAGTAGGTGTAGGGCTGATTACAAACCTAAAAGTAGATGTTGTATAACAAGTATCATTATCGGCATTATCAATTCTAGCAAATAAATTAGGGGTCGTACTTGTTACCGTGTAAGGACTGGCTAGTGGCGATGTATTGCTGTCAGCATCTGCTTGTGTGGCGTGATATGTCACATTAAAACTTGTGTTGGTTTGTCCATCTAAAATAGCCACATCAAACTGAGATAAGTTGACATCTTCAGTTCCATCATTGGAAGGGTCATCACAAACAATAATATCTGCTGGAATTCCTGCTATGGGAAGGGGATCTACAAATAAATCAAACATATTTGTATCAAAACAATCTGTGTATGTATTGCCCTGTATTCTTACAAACAATGTCGTAGAACCAGTATTAAAAAGAGTAGTAACTGGTGTGGCTCCACCTGCACTTCCTAGATCAGCATCTGTTTGAGAGTTAAAGTATTCTATGGTGAAATTTGCTGCATTCTGCGTTCCTAGCACTTCACTATCCTTAGTACTTAAATCAAAATCTTCTAGACCATTATTACTCATGTCATCGCAAAGACGAAAGTCTGTTACTGCATTAGCAATAGCTTGCTCGTTAAGTATAATCCTGATAGGTGTGGTGTTGTAGCAAGTATTATTAGAAACGTTATCCATTCTTGCAAAAATATTTGTCGTGCCTAAATTAATAGTGAATGGACTAACTAGACTTGGATAGTCAGCATCAGCGTCTGCTTGATTTGCATGGTAGGATATTTCATAAGGCGGTGTGGTCTGACTGCCTAATAGGTTAGCACTAAAAAGTGCTGTTAAATCAATATCTTCTGCACCGTCATTTAGGTTATCACAAACATTTAAAGGAGCTAATTGAGGGATTGCTGTAGGTAAATCATCTACTATGATATCAAACGTATTGGTATCAAAACAATTCGTATTTCCTATATTTTCAATACGAACATACATGGTTTCTCCACCGCTGTTGTATAAATTACTAACAGGCGTTGCTCCACCAACACTTCCCAGATCAGCATCTGCTTGAGAATTAAAGTATTCAATAGTAAAGTTTGCTGGATTCTGAGTTCCTAAAACTTCACTATCTCTAGTACTCAAATCAAAGTCTGCTAAACCGTCATTACTTGCGTCATCACAAAGGCGAAATTCTGTTACTGCATTTGCATTAGCTTGTTCACTAAGTATAATCGAGATAGGAGTAGTGTTGTAGCAAGAATTATTAGAAACGTTATCTATTCTTGCAAAAATATTTGTCGTGCCTAAATTAATAGTGAATGGATTAACTAGACTTGGATTGTCAGCATCAGCGTCTGCTTGATTTGCATGGTAGGATATTTCATAAGGCGGTGTGGTCTGACTGCCTAATAGGTTAGCACTAAAAAGCGTTGTTAAATCAATATCTTCTGTACCGTCATTTAGGTTATCACAAAGATTTAAAGGACCTAATTGTGGGATTGCTGTAGGTAAATCATCTACTATGATATCAAACGTATTGGTGTTGAAACAATCTGTGTTTGCTATATTTTCAATACGCACATACATGGTTTCTCCGCCACTGTTATATAAATTACTAACAGGCGTTGCTCCACCAACACTACCCAGATCAGCATCTGCTTGAGAATTAAAGTATTCAATAGTAAAGTTTGCTGGATTTTGAGTTAAAAGAACTTCTGAATTTCTAGAAACTAAATCGAATACCTCAGAATTGTTGTTAGAGGAATCATCACATAATCTATAAGGAGCTATCGGATTTGCCATTGGTACCGAATTCAATTCAACTGTAAAAGTTGTGGTATCAAAACAGAGCTCATTATTTACATTATCAATACGCGCATAGAAAATAGTGGTTGCAGTTAAATCATAAGGCGTTAATTGTTCATTGGTACCTGCAGTGGCATCCAGTTGACTCAAGTGATAACTCACAATAAAAGGTGGTGAAGTCTGGCTACCTAGAACTTCTATATCAAAATCGGTTAATTGTATCGCCTCTGTCCCGTCATTATTTATATCACAAATAGCAGTGTCAATTACTGTATTTGCCACAGGAGTATCCCATACAAATAAATCTACATCTGTTGCAGAGTCACAGCCGTTAGCCCCATTATCGGCAAGTCTGATAAAAATTCGTTCCGTGTCAGCTATAACATTATCGTAAGAAGATGGGTTCATGATTGGGTTCATGCCAGTTGCTGCATCTGCTGCACTGGTATGATAGGTAATGGTGAATGCCGTTGCGGGTAATCCACTTAAAACTTCTGATTCCGTAGTGGTTAAATCAAAATTAGAGAAGCCATTATTATCATCGTCACAATTAATTAAATCATTTGGTCTAACTGCGCCAGTAACATTGGCGACGGTTACATCAAATGATATGGTATTGTAACAAACCCTTGAAATCGCATTTTCATCATTTGAAATTCTTATGTAAACTGTGGTTGTACCTGTCGTGAAGTCATAAGGTAGGTTCATCGCGGACACGTTATTATTTGCCGCATTTTGTGAAAGGTGATAGGATACTAGAAAGTTTGGGTTGGTTTGGGTATTTAAGACTTGAGGAGTTTCTATAATATCGAGATCTCTATTCTCTATTCCATCTCCATCATTATCACAAAGAAATACATTTAAAACAGGGTTTGCAATAGGATTTGCGTAAATAGTAATTTCAGATGTACCTTCAAATCTAAAACCACCATTACTGACTATTAAGGTAACGGTATAGACACCTGGTGCTGGAAATGTATGGATAGGATTAAAAATAGTAGAACCAGCACTACCATCACCAAAATTCCATGAAATCGTAGAAGTATTACATAAATCACTAGTAGAGGCTTCAAATTGCACAGCAGCCCCGTCACAAAAATTTACTTGATCAATCGAACCACCGCTTGCAGATCCTACTGGAAAAGAGTTAAAAGAAGGCTCAAAAAACGAGGTAATAAAAGGAGGCAATCCTTCTTGAGAAGAATCATTTAATGCTAGACCATCATCTACATAATCAGCGGCTAACCCAACTGAATTTGGTGATCTGATGACACCTAACCATCTTTGACATACCCTCGCGTGATAAATCTTGCCATCAATTCCTAATTGTAAAGCACCCCTTCCACTATTGGCACCAGTGGCAGGAAGTACAAATGGGGATGAATTCCAGTTAGGACCGCTTCCTATTTGGTACTGTAAAATTTCTCTATTATTAGTAAGTCCACAACCATTGGCAGAATTTGTTGAATTTGCATTTAAATAGAGCAATTGAGAATTAGGAGAAAATTCTGCTCCATAAAATCTATTATTAGCTCTCGTTGTGGTTAAAGAGATTGGATTGCTTACAGCTCCTGTAGCTTTGTTAAAATCCATTAACCAACCTCCTGTTGCGGACGACACATATGTCGTTGCTATTTTTGATGCATCAGGGGATAGTCTCAGATAACCTATATTGCTAAACCCTGCTGTATCTGTCACAGGTAGATTGGATACTACAGCTCTACTTGGAAGTATAATTCCTCCAGCAGCAGGAAATGAGGTGTATACTCCATCTTCACCAGTTACTATCCAGTAAAAAGTTCCGGAGTCATTTAAAGCGGCTGTAAGCTTTTCAGAATAGTTTGGTATTAAAACAATATCTCTCCTTCCTACTACCACGTCACCTAGACCACCATTAAGGTTCATATCTATAATACTATACCTCAATCCGTTTGCTCTGGAGCCCGCAGAAGCTACGGTTATTAAAAAATATCGGTCAGGTGCTCCAAGATCAGGAATAATAATTGCAGACTGCGCGCTTGATGAGTCTCCGGATAAGCCAGTACCATTAGGCATGGGATTTCCATTTCTATCCCATACAGTAGTACCATCAGAGTACATTTGTAGTACTCCACAAGGGTCAGAAATAGAGCTGCAACCTTCAATTGTATCTAACAATCCCTGTGGTGCTGCAACTGGAACGCCTGAGGTAAAATCTACACTAGCTTGATTTCCAAAAAACCACCAAGCAGCTTCTAGTTGTGCAAAGGTGAGAATGGGAATAAATAGAAAACAAATTAGGAATAGTTTTTTCATTGCTGTTGAATTTTAAAAATCGAAAAATAAACAATTTAAATGACTTCTATGAACTGAACATAAAATCGTTTGATAGATTAAATGGATGTGACTTTTTTGAAATATTTTTTTCTTTTAATCAAAGCAACATTTTGAAAAGTTGCAACAGCCAATTTAAAAATTTTAACGCAACCAAATAGGAATAGAAAGACCACAATAAAATTAAGTGTTCTGACTTTAGTAGCTACAGGAATTGTCTTTGTTTAAAAATTAGCCTTGAATAATAAAAATAGCAGGCCTTTTGTGCAGTTCGGGAATTTGTTTTTTCCATAGGTCAACTGTAAGAGTTTTTATGAATTCTGTGGGTAAACTGATATCGCAGGCAACACATATTTTGGTATTATTAGATAAGCTTAAAAGTAATTCTTCTAACATCTTATTATTGCGGTAGGGCGTTTCGATAAATGATTGTGATTGTTGCTGTTTTATGGAAAGACTTTCTAAATCTTTTATTTTTTTACGCCTATCTTGTTTATCAATAGGTAGATACCCGTTAAAAGCAAAATTTTGGCCGTTTAAACCACTAGACATCATTGCCATAAGTATAGAACTAGGTCCCACCAGCGGTTGTACTCGTATTCCTTTTTCATGTGCAATGGCAATGACATCTGCTCCAGGATCTGCAATACCTGGAACTCCTGCTTCGCTCATAAGCCCCATATTTTTACCTTCTAAGCAGGCTTGTAAAAAAGCAGGCAACTCACTGGGTTCCGTAAATTTATTAATGGTAGAGAAATGCAGGGAAGGCTGGGCCTTTGCTGGGCAAATGTTTTTTATAAACTTTCGTGCTGTTTTTTCATTCTCTACAATATAATGATCCACCATTCCTACTACTTTCTTAACCGATAATGGCAGTACTTCCAGCGGGCTTATTTCACCTAAGGTTACTGGTATAAGAAATAATCTTCCTTTTTCATTCATAATTTAGATTCTTGTTCAGAATTAGGTTGTAGTCCAGCCTCCTTCTTTATTTTTGAAAAAATATAGTTGCTGTTGCATCTTCTAAGCTGGGTATGTTTTTATACCGCTGTTATAAATCTATAATTTGGTACACTCTTTTATGCCTTAAATAACTACTTACTATATGTGTTACTTGTTTGCTTCCATCCATAGGAGTTACTAGACCTTTAAGCATGTTAATGTCTGTCATTTGAATTCTGAGATTGACAAATGCATAGCCAGTTATTTTTCCCTTTTCTAAAAGAATAACACTGCGTTCCGTTACCTCACGACCGCGATCTACAATAATCTTATTTTTTTCAGTTAAACTATAATCATCTTTTATTTTTTGGATCAAGGAGTCTAAAGAGATTTCATCACCTTCCTCATTAATAGCAGATTGTTGTTTTTCTAAAAAGTTGGTTCCAGATTTTGAAGAAGAAAAAGTGAGTAGGTAATTAGGATTTTTTGTTGCTGATTTTACTTGTAAACTAGTCCTATCTTGATCATCTACTTCAAGGTATAGTCCATGAGAAAAATTACTATTCTTCATTTTACCGTTTAAAAATGGCAGGTGTTTTTTAACTTCTACATATTCTTTTAATAGGGATATGAGTTCACTTCCAGTTTTTTCAAAAGTAACGTCTGCTACTTGACTTTGTATTTCTTTTGATTTTTTATTAGAATCAGTAAAAAGTTGTGTAACTCTTTTCTTTAAATTTTTGCTTTTACTTATATAAATAATTTCTCTTGCCGAATTATAAACGTAAAAAACCCCAGTAGACGTCGGAATATTTTCTAAAATTAATTTGAGGTTAGGCTCAATTTCTAAAGGTTTAAAATATTTTAAACTTTGAGAAATTATATCTTTATCAACGTCTTTTTGAAGCAATAGTTTGAATAATTTTACAGTAGCAAGAGCATCTCCAGTGGCTCTATGCCTATCAGTTATTGGGATACCCAGTGCTTTTGTAAGTTTCCCTAGATTAAAGCTTTTTTGTTCTGGCAGTAGACTTTGAGCTAATTCAACGGTACAAAGTGTAGGCCTCTCATATTTAAAACCTAATCTGTCAAATTCAAGGCGCAACATGCGATGATCAAAATCTGCATTATGAGCCACGAGTGTCACGTCTGTTGTGATTTCTATAATTCTTTTTGCCACTTCAAAGAACTTTGGTGCACGTTTTAACATGGCATTATTGATTCCAGTTAATTTTACCACAAAGGGCTGGATTTCTTTCTCTGGATTCACCAAGCTGGCAAATTGGTCTACTATTTCATGACCATCAAATTTATAGATAGCAACTTCAGTAATACCTTCTTCGTTAAACTTTCCACCAGTGGTTTCTACATCTACTATTGCGTACAAATCTTAATTTTTAAAAGACAATTATGTCTATAATTATAATGCGTAAGCTAATAAAAAAAGCCGTGTTATAAACACGGCTTTGGGTAACTTATGCAACTATTTATCAAATCTTTGCTCCATAAATTATATGATAAAGATCTTTGTATCGTGCTTTAATATTCCTCCGTTTTAATTTAAGGGTAGGCGTGAGGTGCTCTGCTTGTATGGTCCACTCTTCTGGAGTGAGCTTAAAAGCCTTAACACGTTCCCATTTTCCAAACTTCTCATTGTGTTCCTCTACTTCTTTTTGGAATCTAGCTATGACACGCTCATTATTACAAAGGTCTTTCCAGTCATTAAAAGCAATTCCTTTATGTTTAGCCCAGTCTGTAAGGAATTCAAAATTAGGTTGTATGAATGCAGCGGGCATTTTTTCTCCCTCACCAACAACCATTATTTGCTCAATGAAGCGGCTTTGTTTCATCATGTTTTCAATGAGCTGCGGTGCCACGTATTTACCACCAGATGTTTTGAACATCTCTTTTTTACGATCTGTAATTTTTAGGAAACCTTCGGCATCAATTTCTCCTATATCTCCCGTATGGAAATACCCGTTTTCATCGATCGCTTCTTTGGTTTTTTCTTCGTCCTTAAAATACCCCATCATACGCTGGGGACCGTTGATCATAATTTCCCCATCTTCAGCAATCTTTACATCAGTATCTACAAGCATCTTACCTACTGTACCTATCTTAAAACCTCCATTACGCATATCGTTAACAGAGATTACAGGACTGGTTTCTGTAAGGCCATAGCCTTCCATAACAGGAACTCCCGCTGCGTTAAAGACTCTCGCTAGTCTAGGTTGTAGGGCTGCACTACCGCTTGCTATAGCTCGTAAATTACCTCCTAATGCTTCCTGCCATTTAGAAAAAATTATTTTCTTAGCAAGACCCAATTTCTTTTCATACCACCAGCCTTTTGCACCATAAGGTTCCCATTCTAGGCCTAATTCTACGGCCCAAAAGAATAGCCTTTTTTTTATTCCAGTGAGATCAGCTCCTTTTGAGATAATTTTATCATATACCTTTTCTAATAATCTAGGTACAGCACTCATTACCTCTGGAGAAATTTCTTTAAGATTATCTGAGATGGTTTCAAGGGATTCTGCAAAGTAGATTCCAGTTCCTGTATACGTGTACATATACTGGAGCATACGCTCGTATATGTGACAAACAGGTAAAAAGCTTAAAGCTTTTGATTTACCTAATTCTATGGGCAATCTACCAGCACTTATCATAGCATTACTGGATATGTTTTTATGTGATAACATGACCCCTTTAGGGCGACCTGTAGTTCCCGATGTGTAGATCAACGTAGCCAGGTCTTCCACATCAATAGAGGCCATGATACTCTCAAGTGCTGGCTGATTGCTCTCATCTTTTCCTAACTCTTTAACTTCTTTCCAGCTTTTACAACCTGCAATGTCTTCAAAGGAATACACCTCGCTTAAAGAAGGAACTTGGTCCTTTATTTTAAGAACCTTGTCATACACTTCTTTGTCGGATATAAAAACATATTTTGATTCACTATGGTTCAAAACATAAGCGTAATCTTCTTCAGAAATAGTGGGGTAAATAGGCACATCCTGAGCTCCAGTTTGCATGATTCCTATATCCATAATATTCCATTCTGTTCTATTTGTAGTAGAAATGATGGCTATTTTATCATTCTTTTGAACGCCTAATCTCAATAGGCCCCTAGAAATCTCATTTGATTGATCTACAAAGGATTGCGTAGATGTTTTTACCCACTCACCATTAACTTTTGAAACTAGAGCATCTTCACGTGGGAATGATTCTAATTGATAATGGGGGAAATCGAAAAGTCTTTTATATTGCATGTTTATTTATTTCGTAACGCAAAGTAGTGAAAGATTGTGAATTTTCAAACGGCATTGTTACGGTAATTACAATTTTTAGGGCATCTGTTTTGGAAAAACGTAATTTTTAACAGTTTGCCTCATTAAAAAACCTCATTTTTAACTAGAAATGAGGTTTTTATACCTTCTTTCTTTTTTGAGCAATTCAAAAAGAGCGATTCTATTTTAATACATTTATTTTAGACTTCTACAGAGCCGGTCTGATTTCTAAGGACCAATTCGTTTTCAAAAGCATCTACCAGAACAATACTATCAGCAGCTATTTTACCCGATAAAATTTGTTTAGAGAGTTCATTGAGGACCTCTTTTTGAATTACTCGTTTTACGGGTCTTGCCCCGTACTGTGGGTCATAACCTTTCTTTGCCAGCAATTCAATCGCTTGATCTGTAGCATCGATCACAATTCCTTGTTGCGTGAGAAGTTTAGTAATTCCTTTGAATTGTAAACCCACTATTTCCTTAATCTCTTGCATACTAAGTGGTGTAAACATGACGATATCATCAATACGATTGATAAATTCTGGTCGCACACGTTGTTTTAACACCGCAAGAACATCTTTCTTAGTCTCATCAGTAAAGCTGGCTATATCACCTTCAAAAGAATCAAAATTTTGCTGTATGATTTCAGACCCCAAATTAGAAGTCATGATGATAATCGTATTTTTAAAGTCTGCTACGCGGCCTTTATTATCGGTAAGCCTTCCTTCATCCAGCACTTGTAATAAGATGTTGAAGGTGTCTGGATGAGCCTTTTCTATTTCATCAAGTAAAAGAACACTGTAGGGTCTTCTTCTAACAGCTTCAGTAAGTTGGCCACCTTCATCATAGCCTACATATCCTGGAGGAGCGCCCACTAATCTACTCACGCTGTGGCGCTCTTGATACTCACTCATATCTATTCGAGTCATCGAATTCTCATCGTTAAAAAGGAACTCTGCTAGTGCTTTTGCGAGTTCGGTTTTACCTACTCCTGTAGTTCCTAAGAATAAAAAAGAACCTACTGGCTTTTTCTGATCTTGCAACCCAGCGCGACTTCTTCTTACCGCGTCACTTACTGCTTGTATCGCTTCTCGCTGTCCCACAACACGATGGTGAAGCTCATCTTCTAGTTTTAATAATTTCTCCCGATCACTTTGAAGCATTTTAGTGACAGGAATTCCGGTCCATTTTGCAACTACTTCAGCAATGTCCTCATACGTGACTTCTTCTTGTATCAGACGGTTAGAGTTGTCATCTGCTTCCATATCGGTTTGCAACTTATCCAACTCTACTTGCGCTTCTTTGATTTTGCCGTAACGCAGCTCTGCCACTTTACCATAATTCCCATCATGTTCTGCGCGTTCTGCTTCTAGTTTATAATTCTCTATGTTGGTTTTTGCATTTTGAATAGCGTCTACAACGCTTTTTTCATTTTCCCATTGCGCGTTAAGCTCGTTGCGAGATTCTTTAAGGTTTGCAAGTTCAGACCTTAAGTTCTTTAACTTGGCCTCGTCATTTTCTCTTTTAATAGCTTCGATTTCAATTTCCAGTTGCATGATCTTGCGATCTAATACGTCAAGCTCCTCTGGTTTGGAATTGATTTCCATGCGCAATTTTGCTGCAGCTTCGTCCATTAAATCAATGGCTTTATCTGGTAGAAACCTGTTGGTAATGTAACGTTGAGATAGTTCTACCGCGCCTATAATAGCTTCATCTTTGATTTGTACTTTATGATGGGTTTCATACTTATCCTTAATGCCTCGTAAAATAGAAATGGCACTTTCTGTATCAGGCTCATCTACAAGCACCTTTTGAAACCTTCTTTCTAGAGCTTTATCTTTTTCAAAGTACTTCTGGTATTCGTCTAGAGTGGTAGCACCTATAGCTCTTAACTCACCACGTGCCAGTGCCGGTTTTAGTATGTTTGCAGCATCCATAGCACCTTGACCACCGCCAGCGCCTACCAGTGTGTGGATTTCATCAATAAATAAAACGACATCACCAGAACTGCCTGTTACTTCCTTAATGACTGCTTTTAATCGTTCTTCAAACTCTCCTTTATATTTGGCACCTGCAATAAGGGCACCCATATCTAAAGAAAAAATTTGTTTGTCTTTCAAGTTATCTGGTACATCACCGCTTACTATTCGGTGCGCAAGGCCTTCGGCAATGGCAGTTTTACCTACTCCAGGTTCTCCTACTAGAATCGGGTTGTTTTTTGTACGTCTAGATAGAATTTGTAATATGCGACGTATTTCTTCATCGCGTCCTATGACTGGATCTAGTTTCCCTTGATCTGCTAGTTGATTTAGGTTTTTTGCATATTTGTTGAAACTGTTATAAGTCTCTTCTGCATTCTGAGAAGATACGTTAGTTCCATTTCTCAATTCTTCAATTGCTGCCTCCAGACTTTTCTTTGAAATACCCTGATCTTTTAAGATCTGAGATGTTTTTGATGTACCATTAAATAACGTTAATAATAAATGTTCAATACTCACGTATTCGTCATTCATCTTTGTCGCTAGTGCGGTAGCGGCATTGAAAACCCTATTAGTTTCTCGAGAAAGTTGCAATTCTCCACCTGTTACTTTAGGCAATGATTCTATTTGGCTTTTAATAAGTTGTAAAACAAGATCAAGTTTTACATTTAGTTTTTTAAATAAAAAAGGAAGTACATTTTCATCTACCATCGCAATAGCTAAAAATAAATGTGCATTTTCTATTTGTTGCTGGCCGTATTCTTGCACAACTTCTTGCGCTTTTTGCAACGCTTCTTGTGATTTTATAGTTAATTGGTTAGGATTCATATCTGTCATTTTAAAAAAGGTTTTCAATTGTCATACCCTTTGTAAATGTGGACAATAAGACAGAATATATTCGTTATTTCACAGACATATTGACGCGTTTATAAAAGCCTTATGATTTTTGTGTATAGAAAATGTTTAAATTTGTATATTAGTAAAAGAATAACGATAAGGAACGTTTTTTTTCCGCTTTCGCGAAAGCGTAACACTTAAATTAAGTTATGGGATTTATGGACAAGCTGTTTAAAACACAGCGAGATATTGTAAAAGAAGAGTGGACAGGAATTCAATGGGAACCATTAGAATCTGTGGATCAATTAGATAATATTATTAATAATTCTACCATTAAGCCTAAGGTAATATTTAAGCACAGTACTAGATGTGGTATTTCTAGAATGGTACTCAATCAATTTGAAAAAGGCTATGAGAAAAATGAAGATGATGTCACCTATTATTTTCTTGATCTTTTAAACTTTAGAGATGTGAGCAACGCCGTTGCTGAAAAGTTAAATGTGGTGCATCAATCACCGCAACTTATCATTTTGTACAATAAAGAAATTCTTCATATTGAATCTCATCAAGGGATAGATATCAAAAAGGTTCAAGACATAGTAACTCATAAAAAATAGATCATGAAAACGAACAGGTTTCTTTTAATTGCCTTCATAGTTATCCTTGGTTCCTGTAAGACCAATGTTCTTACAGGTAAAAGGACTTTGAATTTTGTTCCAGATGGCACTTTGTTTCCTATGGCTTTTAGTCAATACGATCAGTTCTTAGAAGAAAACAATATAGTTACAGGTACAAAAGATGCCGAAATGATTACCCGTGTAGGTCAAAAAATTAAAACAGCTGCGCAACGATGGCTCAATGCCATAGGAGAAGAGCAATATCTGGAAAATTATCAATGGGATTTCAAATTAGTGAATGATCCAACTGTTAATGCTTGGTGCATGCCAGGAGGAAAAATTGTGTTTTATACGGGTATCTTGCCTATCTGTCAGGGAGAAACTGGTGTAGCTATAGTGATGGGACATGAAGTAGCTCATGCACTTGCTAATCATGGAGCACAACGCATGAGTGGTTCACAATTACAATCTATAGTAGGAACAGGCGTGGCTTTAGGCAGTCAGGCAGCTGGCATAAATCAAAGTACACAAGATATAATTAATCAAGCTTATGGTATCAGTTCGCAAGTAGGAGGCATGTTGCCTTTCTCTAGGTCGCATGAAACTGAAGCTGATAAGTTAGGTCTTTATCTAGCCGCTATTGCTGGATACAATCCAGAGGAAGGGGCAAAGCTATGGGAGCGCATGAAAGCAAACAGTGGTGGAGAAGCACCACCTGAATTTATGAGTACGCATCCATCTAACGATAGCCGTATTGCAAAGCTCAAGGAACTTGCTCCTCAAGCAAAAGCTGAGGCAGCAAAATATGGTGTGACCTCGTTTAAATAGAAGTTTAAAAAAACATACTTTTGAAGGGTTCTTTAAGAACCCTTTTTTTTATGAAACAAAATCTACCTCGTGGCTCTAAAAAATTGCTCAATGCTTGGGTTTTTTATGATTGGGCTAACTCTGTTTACTCTTTAGTAATTAACAGTGCTATTTTCCCAATTTTTTATGCTGCAGTTAGTAAGAAAGCTTTCGAGGATGGAAATGTGCCAGAGATTCTCAAAGGTGTCAATAATGAATCTATAATTATTGTTACTACAGCAATTGCTTTTTTGATAGTAAGTATTATTTCCCCTGTACTCTCCGGTATTGCCGACTATTCTGGTCAGAAGAAACGTTTTCTTCAGTTCTTCTGTTATTTAGGCGCTTTTAGCTGTATCGGGTTATCCGTATTTAGTTTTGATTATTTATGGATCAGTTTATTGATTTATATGTTTGCGCTGATTGGTTTTTGGGGCAGCCTTGTTTTTTATAATTCATATTTACCAGATATTGCCTTTCCAGAGCAGCAAGACGCCGTTAGTGCCAAAGGCTTTTCTATGGGGTATTTTGGTAGTGTATTGCTTCTTATTGTTTGTCTCATTTTATTAGAAGGTGGCTTTTATCCAGAAGATGGACTGTTCTCTGAAAATAAGTTTTTTCCTTTATATTCTTACCAGTTATCGTTCATCCTAGTAGGGTTGTGGTGGATGGGATTTGCGCAGTACACCTATATACATTTGCCTTTAGGGACTAAAAAGGATAGAAGCGATGTAAGAAATATTTTCACTAACGGTTTTCAAGAGCTAAAAAAAATAGGGCAAAGCCTGTCTGGAAATATCCAAATGAAACGCTATTTAGGCGCTTTCTTTATTTATAGTATGGCTGTGCAAACAGTGATGTTAGTGGCTACTTACTTTGGTACAGAAGAAGTAGAGTGGGAACAAGGTGGTGCTACAATGGGTTTGATCTTAAGTATATTATTAATTCAGTTGGTAGCCATCTTAGGCGCCTGGTTGGCAAGTCTGCTTTCGCGAAAAATCGGTAATATAAAAACACTAATCATCATAAATATATTGTGGGCATTGATTTGTGTATATGGATACTTTGTGGTGACTCCTATACAATTCTATTTAACAGCTGCTTGTGTTGGTTTTGTTATGGGATCTATTCAAGCACTATCCAGAAGTACGTATTCTAAAATGATTCCCGATGGCAATCCAGATACGGCATCTTACTTCAGCTTCTATGACGTAGCAGAAAAAATAGGGATCGTGATCGGTATGCTCATATTTGCTATAGTAGGCGAGATCAGTGGCTCCATGCGAGAACCTATTTTATTTCTAATAGTCTTTTTTATAGCCGGGATAATATTACTGTTCAGAGTTCCTTCCTTAAAGAAAGATTATTTACTTTTAGAAAAAAAATAAATATGCGCAGTACGTTAATTTCATTGTTATTTATAAGTACGATGGTACTTTCTTGTTCTACCGATTTTGAACCTTTAGACACAGGGTTAGCACCAGTGGGTGCAGGTACTACTGGGGTTGCATTATTTACAGCAGATATAGATGGAGTTTTCAACGATTATTCATCTACCGTGATGGCAGAGGAGACTGTTGACGGACTTACCATAGGTATACTTGGTAATCCTACACTAGCCATTCAAATATTTAATCCAGCTGTCGGAACTTTTAATATTGATGCAAATAACACAAATACTGGAGCACTTATCATTTATTCTTCTGGATCAAATAGTCTTTATGTCCCAGCCAGCGGTAGTGTTGCCGTTACAAGTTATAACACTAATGATCAAACGGTGACAGGAACTTTTAATGGCGTCATGCAAGATATAGCGGGAGTTGATCCAGATGTAGTTATTACCAATGGTATTTTTCAAAATATTACTTACGCGATAGGTGTAACTACAGATATGGCCTCTGCAGATATAGGAGGAAGTCCCTTTGTAGCTGATTTCTTTGCATCTTTAGAAGTGGCAAATTCTATAGGTATCACCTTTAGCAATAGTATTAATGAACAAATAGGATTATCTTTTCCCATAAACATTACCGCAGGTACTTATCAAATTGATTCTTTTGGACCAGGTTCTACCTATACAGGGTCGTATTCTAATGATGCCGTAAACAATGGTAATACTCATTATTCAGTAGCTACTACTGGAAATATTACTATCACAGATAGAACAAATGGTATTCTTACGGGAACGTTTGAATTTACTGCAGTAGACCCAGCAGATCCTACAAGCTCTTTTACTATCACCAATGGAATGTTTGTGACAGATATCAATTAATAAAAACGTTTTTTATTATTAATTAAAAAGCTACAAAGACATGTAACATGTTGTTTTATATGTCTTTATAGATTTTTTGTTACACTACCTATTTTATGCTCTGTTTTGATAGGCTTTGCATCATTTTTAAGGCTCTAGATTCCTTTCTTTGAAGAAACAAAAGCGATTTAAAATAGCTTAAGTCAATTGATAATCTAACAATAATAGTTTTTACTTATACCAATGTAATTATAAAAAATTAAGCTTAGAGATGCACATTCATAATTTTGTTTAACTTTAGATGGTTTAAATAACTCTAAAACATCAACTTATGGATTCCTTAAAATCAAATAACACCAATGTCTATAATGGCAGCGATTCAAGTGCAGCGTCAAAATGCCCTTTTATGGGAGGTGCACCTTCTTCTACTGCTGGTCAAGGAACAACAAATAAAGACTGGTGGCCTAACCAATTGAAATTAAATATCCTACGTCAGAATGCAGATAAGTCTGATCCTATGGATCCAGATTTTAATTATGCCAAAGCTTTTAATAGCTTAGACTTAGAAGCATTGAGGAACGACCTCTCTCATTTAATGACAGATTCTCAAGACTGGTGGCCAGCTGATTATGGTAACTATGGCGGATTCTTTGTCAGAATGGCTTGGCACAGTGCAGGAACCTATAGAATAGGAGATGGACGTGGTGGTGCTTCTAGCGGCTCACAGCGTTTTGCTCCACTGAACAGTTGGCCAGATAACGGCAACCTTGATAAAGCAAGACTATTGTTATGGCCCATAAAAAAGAAATACGGCAATAAAATATCTTGGGCTGATTTGATGATTCTAACGGGCAACATAGCAATGGAATCTATGGGATTGAAAAAGTTAGGTTTTGCTGGTGGAAGAGAAGATGTATGGGAACCAGAACAAGATATTTATTGGGGACAGGAAACAGAATGGGGTGCAAATGAAGAGCGCTATTCTGAAGGAGAGCTTGAAGCGCCCTTAGGTGCTGTGATGATGGGATGGATTTATGTAAATCCAGAAGGTCCCAATGGAGTTCCAGATCCTTTGGGATCTGCGGCAAATGTAAGAGAAACTTTTGGACGTATGGCGATGAATGATTATGAAACGGTCGCATTAACTGCCGGTGGACATACATTTGGAAAAGCACATGGGGCAGCAAATCCTGATGAATATGTGGGAACGGAACCTGCTGGAGCAAAAATAGAAGAGATGAGCACCGGTTGGAAAAATTCTTTTGAATCAGGAAAAGGGGATCATACAATTACTAGTGGTATAGAAGGAGCATGGACACCGAATCCAATTCAATGGGATCACGATTACTTTAGAGTTCTCCTGGATTATGAATGGGAATTAACTAAAAGCCCAGCAGGAGCTCACCAATGGAAACCAACGGCAGCATCTAATGCTGATCAAGCGACTATGGCTGGAGATACTTCTAAGAAACAAAACTTAATGATGACTACGGCAGATATAGGTTTGAAATCTGATCCAGAATATCTAAAAATTTGCAAACACTTTAGAGAGAATCCAGCAGAGTTTGAGGATGCTTTTGCAAAAGCATGGTACAAATTAACTCATAGAGACATGGGGCCTTCAGCCCGTTATTTAGGACCACTTGTTCCTGAAAAACAAGAATTATGGCAAGACCCTATTACTGAGGTAGCGCATGAAATAATTAACAACCAAGATATTTCTAGTCTAAAATCTCAGATTCTAGCAACAGATTTTTCTATTTCAGAACTGGTTTCTGTAGCTTGGGCAAGTGCATCAACTTACAGAGGTTCTGACAAAAGAGGTGGAGCCAATGGTGGAAGAATAAGACTAGCACCACAAAATCAATGGGAAGCAAATAATCCTAAGCAACTGCATAAAGTTTTGAACGCACTTGATAAAATTCAAATTTCATTTAATAAATCAGCATCTGGAAATAAAGAAGTTTCTATGGCAGATTTGATCGTTCTAGCAGGAGGCGCTGCAATAGAAAAAGCTGCCAATGATGCAGGAAGTCAAGTCAACGTTCCATTTACACCCGGTAGAGGAGATGCTACACAAGAACAAACAGATGTTGATTCTTTTGGTTATTTAGAGCCACGAGCAGATGGGTTTAGAAATTATATCAAAAATGGCCAAAAAGCATCTGGAGAAGACCATTTGATTGACAGAGCAAATTTATTGACACTTTCAATTCCAGAAATGTCAGTTTTAATAGCTGGTCTAAGAGCCTTAGATACAAATTATGACGGCTCTGATTATGGTGTCTTTACTCATAGAAAAGGACAATTAACAAATGATTATTTTGTCAATATTCTGGACTTAACCACAACATGGAAGGCTAAATCTAGCTCAGAATTACTTTTTGAAGGAAGCAATCGCTCCACTGGAGAAAATAGATGGACAGGGACGCGTGTAGATCTTATTTTCGGATCTAATACAGAATTAAGAGCTATTGCCGAGGTTTATGCTTCAGATGATGCACAAGAGCGCTTTGTCAAGGATTTTGTAAAGGCTTGGACTAAAGTAATGAACTTAGATCGCTTTGATTTAAATTAGAAAAGCAAAATTTTCTAATTATCATCCCTAAATCGGTGTATCGATTTAGGGATTTTTTACTTTTAAATCTTTCAAAGATAGGAAATAATACAAACCATGGTACACCGACCTAAAAACTTAATTTTGTTAAGTTAATAAATGAAAGTATAGCTATCTGTGCAGATTACTTTCACAAAATAGCCGTGGCCCTTCCTTCTTAAACATAATACGTTGTATAAGAAACAATAAATGGTTACTTTCAAAAGGGAATGAATATCATTAATCTTTGGGATTAAGGTATGGATAATTAAGTAAAAGCCATGCAAACTTAACCATCACAAATTGTTGGTTTGTAAAAGGTGAAAACTAATAATAAAGTCCCTTTGAAACTTATTTTCAAAAGGACTTTATATAGAAACTTACTACGGTAAACCTAAACTACATCTTAGTAATATCTCCACTACCCATAATACTTTTCTTTACCCCACTAGTGGCTCCTTTGTACCTCAAATCACCAGAGCCTACTATAGAAGCGTGTAGCTCGCCACCCATACAAAAGACAGATATGTCACCACTACCGGCTATAGATGCATCTACATGGTTTGCTTCCAAGTTAAAACCCGCTATTCCACCACTTCCTGCAACAGTAGCCTCTAGATGTTCTGTACGACCACTTACTTTTACTTCACCGCTTCCTGCGACACGCACATGAAGTCTTTCAGACGCTACGGCTATATCTATGTCGCCACTTCCAGCAACAGATACGTTTAGATCTCTAGATTTTAACGTCATGTTACTGGTAATATCTCCACTTCCAGACATACTTAAACTAGATATTTTTTCAACAGGAACGGTCACTTTAATTCTTTTACGAGTATTAATGTTATAGCCATCTTCTATTCCTATCTCTAGGCGATCGTTTTTAACTTCTATTTCTAGATGTTCCATGATATTTGACTCTGCCTCAACAGTGATGGTTCCTTCTTTTCCTTTTACGATGGTAATATTTATGTTGTTTTTACCAGATACTGTGTCATAATCACTTGTGCTGTAAGTTTTGATGATGACTTTACCATTTCCTTTGATACTTTTATTTGTTCCCCACCATTGTGCATGTGCACTGTTGATTCCTAAAATTGCAACGAGAAGTATGATGATATGTTTCATAATGTGTGTTTATGTTATCAGCGCATCGCATGCGCCAGTTTCCAGCGCATCTCCTGCGTCCGTTTTACGCGCATCTCCTGCGCCCGTTTTACGCGCATCGCATGCGCCAGTCTCCAGCGCATCTCCTGCGCCTGTTTCCCGAGCATCGCATGCGCCAGTTTCCAGCGCATCTCCTGCGCCAGTCTCCAGCGCATCGCATGCGCCAGTTTCCCGCGCATCGCATGCGCCAGTTTCCAGCGCATCGCATGCGCTTTTTTATTAATTTTTCTTAAGACTAACGCCTCCAAAACTAGATCTTATACTTATAACAGCAGTCCTGCTCTGTGCACCACAATAGCCAGATTTCTGCTTGTCTGTTCTATCGTTTTCAGATCGGGTTACGATAAGATCATCAGAGAGTTTGATACTGGCAAATGCTGTATCGATATCAAATCTAAAAGAGGCTTCTGGATGATACCCTACTTTAATACCCGTATATTCAGATTTAATAGTTGCTTCCTTAAAACCAAGGCCTAACTCTGCAATGCTGATAGATCCAAAGTCTGTATTTAAATCAACACTTTCCTTTACGAGACCTAATTTGATGGTGGAGTAATCGCCACGTCCCACGATTTTTTCCGCAATTTCAGATTGTATGGTACAGAAGTCTCCGTTAAATTCCAGGTATTTCACATTTTCAAATTTTCCTTTGGTGTAATCTCCTTTATATTCTATTTTTTCTGCGCCATGAAGTTCAAAACCACTAAAATCTGCTATTATCCTTCCAGATTTTATATAATCGATGTGTGAGTTATCTGTATAGTCAAACTTCAGATAATTATTATCTGCTAGTAGTTGACCTATATCTAGTCTCCCAAAGTCACATTTGATTTTTGCATGACCTTTTAATCGGTCTAGAATTACGGCACCATAATCATTACTTATATCTAAAGAGGCCGTTACGGGCATTTTGATGATATAATCTATTTTCATATTTGAAGTTTGGTTAGAACCATTATGAAATAGGGTATTCCATAACCCATTGCCATTATTAGATACTTGCTCGGCATCGGTTCTAGCGCTGACCATGGAAGCTGTTGCGTTAAAATCTACATCAATATCTTTCAATTTATCGATAACACGTTGCTGATTGTTTCCACTCACCTCTACAGTTATATCGATGGAAACAGTAGATTTATCCCAAGTGGTAATCGTTACATTACCGAATTCATTACGAATATCTACCAGACAGTTTTTGTTTACTGAAAAGGTTTTACTTAATTTTTTAGTCTTGGTATATTTTCCATTACCAGGACCAGCGGTGAGCAGCGCTGGAAGTAGAAACAGCAACAGGCTAAGTTTATATAAAATGTTCATTTTCTTGTTCTTTAAAATTTTTCAGTTGTTCTATTTGTTCCAGTGCCAATTCTAATAAATCAATTCTATTTTGAAAATTCTGAATCATGGCGGCGATCACAGTTTTACTATCATTATTGATTTTAAAATCTGCTTTTATAGAGGTGTAACCCACTTCTAGTTTGTTCAAAGCCGTTTTGGTATCGGCGATAATGCGCTCTGTATCTGGGGATTGTTCTTTATTTAATTTTCCTAGTTCTTGTCGAATTGTATTGGTAAAAAAATCTTCTGCTTGCGCCATTTGTGGGGACACACTAGAGAGACCGTTATCAGCAGGTGATGTGGTAACCAGATTCAGACCAGAAAACCCTATTAAAACAGCTAGTCCCGCTGCGAGTGACCATTTGAACCAAGAAGTCAGGGCGATGACCTTTTTATCTTCGGGAGTCTGGTTAAAATCTACTGGTACGAGAGGAACTATTTTAGCTTTTAATTCCTCAGTATCGCCAGCCGCATCTAGTTGATCTAAAAACCTATTTCTGTGGCCACTAGGCAATGATTCTGTATTAAAATCTTGTTCTGCAAACCACTCTTTCATGTCTCTTTTCATATCAGTTGCATTTTATTTCTTAAGCTTTCTTTGGCTCGTGAGATGGTGGTGCGGCACATCGCATTTGAAAGGCCCATAATCTCACTTATTTCTTCATTATCCATTCCTTCTATAAGGCTAAGCGTTAAAATAGTTCTGTAATTATCCTTTAGTAGCCGCATTACTTCGAGTACTTTTCTGGCGGTCATTCCAGCAGTTTCCATATCGATTTGCTCTTCTGCTTGATTTTCCATTTCGTAGGCTACCTCTTCATAGGCTACCTTCGGCATCTTTTTTTCTTTTTTTAAGTGCGTAAGGCTATTGTTGATCACTATTCTTTTTAACCAGCTGCCAAAGGTTGCATCGCGGTTCCATTGTTGCATCTTAGAAAACGCTGTGATCATGCTGTCTTGCATAATATCTTCAGCTTGTGCGGTGTCTTTTACTATTCTAAATGCTACATGGTACATGGCATTTGAATATTGATCATAGACACGCATTTGTGCTTTGCGTTCCCCTTGTTCACAGAGGTTATAAAGTTCTATTTCAGTTATGGTCAAAGTCACTTGGTCAGTGTTACGCTTTAAAGATGCAATTTATTCTTTGATGTTACACTTCATGGCAAGGAATTTGAATTTTATAGATCTAAGACGAGGTGTGATATAGGAAACAACATCTTTGTAACGGTCTTATCAGTAGTTATTAATTTGATAATGTGTGTTATACATATTTTAATTCCGCTTTCGCGAAAGCAGAACAAATTTAGTAACTGCGAAAAAGTTAATTTTAAAAAATAAATGCCAGTAGTCTATATGACATTGTGGCGATAGAAAAAGATATGTTCAAACCAAAGAAATTTTCAATAGACAACTTGTCACTCCAAGAATTTGATCAAGATGCGGAATTTATACCGTTATTGACCAGCGAGGACGAGGAAGAAATGAATAAGGAAAGTGTGCCAGAAACGCTCCCTATATTGCCGTTGCGCAACATGGTATTGTTTCCAGGTGTAGTCATTCCTATTACCGCAGGACGCGATCGCTCGATTAAATTATTACAGGATGCTAATAAAAAAGGTATTGCCATTGGTGTTGTAGCTCAGTTAGATGAGGATATAGAAGAGCCTACTTTTGAGGACTTGCACAGAACTGGTGTGGTAGCAAAAATTTTGAAAACATTCAAGATGCCTGATGGTAATACTACTGTTATCATCCAAGGTAAAAAGCGCTTTGAAATGGGTGAGATCGTTACTGAAAAACCCTTTATAACTGCCGTAGCTAACGATGTTCCAGATGAACGACCAGATGAAAATGATGAAGAATTCAAAGCAATTATAGAAAAAATAAAAGAACTGGCTCTTGAGATCATAAAAGAAAGTCCTAATATTCCTACAGAGGCCTCTTTTGCGATTAAGAATATTGAGTCTGATTCTTTTCTAGTAAATTTTGTTTCTTCCAATTTGAATTTGAAAGTAGCAGAAAAACAAAAGATCCTTGAGGTCAATGATCTTAAAGAAAGAGCATTAGAGACGTTGCGTTTTATGAATATAGAACGTCAAAAGTTAGAGCTTAAAAATGATATTCAATCTAAAGTACAGACAGATATCAACAAGCAACAACGGGAATACTTTTTGCAGCAACAAATGAAGACTATTCAGGATGAGTTAGGCGGTGGCGTTTCTTCTCATCAAGAAGTGGATGAAATGCGTACTCGCGCAAAGAAAAAGAAATGGGATGGTGATGTTAAAGATCATTTTGACAAGGAACTATCAAAAATGCAAAGAATGAATCCGCAAGTAGCAGAATATTCTATACAGCGCAATTACCTAGATTTAATTCTTGACTTACCGTGGAATCACTTTTCTAAAGATAATTTTGATCTCAAGCGTGCCATGCGTATTCTAGATCGGGATCATTATGGTCTAGATGATGTGAAGAAACGCATTATAGAATATCTAGCGGTTTTAAAATTGCGTAACGATATGAAATCTCCTATTTTATGTCTTTATGGACCTCCTGGTGTTGGAAAAACCTCTTTAGGTAAATCGGTAGCAGAAGCTCTAGGGCGTGAATATGTGCGTGTTTCCTTAGGTGGATTGCGTGATGAAGCAGAAATACGTGGACACCGTAAAACTTATATAGGTGCTATGCCTGGGCGCATTATTCAAAGTATCAAGAAGGCTAAAACTTCCAATCCTGTTTTTGTATTGGATGAAATAGATAAGCTGGGAAACTCTCACAATGGAGATCCTTCTAGTGCCATGTTAGAAGTATTAGATCCAGAACAGAACAATTCCTTTTATGACAATTTCTTAGAAATGGGATTTGACTTAAGTAAAGTGATGTTTATTGCTACTAGTAATAGTTTAAATACCATACAGCCCGCTTTGCGAGACCGTATGGAAATTATTAATGTAACAGGTTATACCATTGAAGAAAAGGTAGAGATAGGAAAACAACACCTACTTCCTAAGCAGTTAAGGGAACATGGACTCGATAAGTCACATATCAAAATAGCTAAACCACAGATTGAAAAAATTGTAGAAGGTTATACGCGTGAAAGTGGCGTAAGGTCATTGGACAAGCAAATTGCTAAAATGGTACGTTATGCTGCAAAAAGCATCGCTATGGAAGAAGAGTACGATCTCAAGGTCACTAATGAAACGGTTCTTAGAGTATTGGGATCACCCAGAATGGAACGTGATAAGTATGAGAATAACGACGTCGCAGGTGTGGTAACAGGTCTCGCTTGGACTCGAGTAGGAGGTGATATTCTATTTATAGAATCCATTCTTTCAAAAGGAAAAGGAAACCTCACTATAACCGGTAACCTGGGCAAGGTGATGAAGGAAAGTGCTACCATCGCGATGGAGTACATTAAATCAAATGCTGAGGAGTTAGGAATAGCTAGTTCTGTTTTTGAAAAATACAACGTTCACATTCACGTACCTGAAGGAGCAACTCCTAAAGATGGTCCTAGTGCCGGAGTAACAATGCTCACATCCTTGGTTTCTTTATTTACACAAAGAAAAGTGAAGAAAAGCTTAGCCATGACTGGGGAAATCACACTTAGAGGGAAGGTATTACCAGTAGGTGGTATTAAAGAAAAAATTCTTGCGGCAAAGCGCGCTAAAATTAAAGAGATCCTCCTGTGTGAGCAAAATCGGAGAGATATAGAAGAAATTAAAGCTGATTATATAAAAGGCTTGACCTTTCATTACGTAAGTGATATGAGTAATGTGCTAGAATTAGCTCTTACTAAGCAAAAGGTTAAGAATGCAAAGACGTTGAGTTAAACTCTTTGTCTATTTTATTTTAAAAAGCTCGAGAATTGTTCTCGAGCTTTTTTAATTTAATTTGTTTATTATTTTTAAGTATGTATCTTTTTGTTGTATTCATTTAGAGATGCGACTTTTACAACGGTTTAAATTCTACAAGTTTTCAGAGCGATTTGAAGTTTCTGTAGGTAATGTATATGTAATAGTGAATAGGTACACGGCAGTTAGAACTGAAGTTATCGGTAGCGATATTCTTAATACCACACTTTTTCTGGTACATGGGGCGCTTATGATCGTAAATGTAGAAGGATCGAGTAGTTGGAACTTATGATTTATCTACCACTATTAGTAAGACGGTTCCTTTTTTCCTTCTGGTAGTGGCCGCGCAGATTTTACAGGTGTTGCGTCTGGCGAAATGGAGGAATTGTACAGGACATGAATAAAAATACAGTAGAAGTTGAAATTGATGAAATAGCGTCAGGGTAGATGGCTGTTCCCTATAACGAATAGTTTCTTTTAAGAAAACCAATTTATCTTAAAAGCTCAAGATCTTAATCTCTGATCTTTTGTTTTAGGTCATTACGCTGCAGATTATAATAGGTTGTAACCTTTTTCGATAGGAGTTAATAATACTATCAGCCTTTCGCTTCAAGCGAAAGGAAAACAACTTAAACAACCTTTTGTTAACCCAAAGGGTTTGATGCATTAGATCCTAATTAGGTATTTTGATTTAATAAAGAACGTTGTTATTCCTAGTGTTGTAAAATTCCTTATTAAATTTGTACAATAATTAAATAGTGCATTCTTCTTGTTCCGTAAACGAAACTCGTCGCGTGCAAGTTGAACAAAGGGAATGCTTTTTACTCCTGTATTTTCATTACGCAAAAGAGAGGTGTCGGTTTGGGTTCTCACTCCATATTAGAACAACCTATAACTTACTATAATCAACCACTAACTTGGTATACCATCTTCCTAAATCTTCAGGTATTTCTTTATAATTCTTAATCAATTCTATAGACAGTCGAGAAAGAGATCGCTCTTTTACCGAAGTATTTGCTGTGAAGTATCCTTGAAATTTACCCGTGTCATCCATAATTTTTGGAGCTTTAGTAGCTAAGGTATTCCATGGAGATAACGGATTATTAGGATCTCCATAATTATTCAAATCATTCCATATAGATGTATGGCTAAAGCTACTTCCGTAATCGCCAAAAGCATTCCATATCGATTTACTATCAAAACGAGAACAATTCAAACAGCCCAAATATTCTGTATGGTCTGCACCGCCATAAATATGTAAGTTTTGAGAAGTTGCATAAGAGCTAATCGCTATTAAGGCTAGTAAAAGGAATGTGTTTTTCATCTGTATTTTGTATGCTGTGGATGCTATTTGTTTATGGGGTCGCATGGGTAATAATACCAAATGGAACATTAAATGTCGCTATTAATCGCTTGTTCTATTTTCCATCGTTGAAAAATAAACTGTAAAATTGCAACTCTCGTATTTTTCGCCTTGTTAAAATAAAAAACAGTTCAATTTATTATACCGACATTTATAATTCAAAATAGTAAACCATCCAATTTCTAAATAAGTAAAGTTGAATAAACTTTAAAGTCTGCGAATAGGCACAAATTTTATAAGAACATACAGTTTTGATTTCCTATCCACTTTACAACAGGTAACTTTTAAACCTTAACTTGGAAACCTGAACTATTACTATTGATAACCAGCCGCTTGTAAATTAAATAATTGTTCGTACAACTTAGGGGTAGCCATAAGTTCTTCATGGGTTCCTATTTCTGCCACTTTTCCATTTTCCAGAACTAAGATGCGATCTGCCATACGTACGGTAGAGAAACGGTGGGAAATGATGATGCTGGTTTTTCCTTTAGTAAGTCCTATAAAACGTTCAAAAACATCATATTCTGCTTGTGCGTCTAACGCACTGGTAGGTTCATCGAGCACAATAACATCAGCATCTTTCATGTAGGCTCGAGCAAGTGCTACTTTTTGCCATTGACCGCCGCTTAGTTCTTGACCATTAGCAAATCTGCGACCTAGTTGTTGATCAATGCCATCTTTCATCACGGCAACCACTTGATCTGCAAGACTGCGCTGTGCTGCGTCATTGATCATAGGATCATTAGAAAGTTCTTCTATATTTCCTACAGCGATGTTCTCGCGCAAACTAAACTCATATTTAAAGAAGTCTTGAAAAATAACACCAAAACGCTTTCTGTATTCTTGTTTATTAAATTTTGCAACGTTGATTCCATCGAGTAATATTTCTCCTTGCGTGGGTTCATAGAATCGCAAGATCAATTTAATCAATGTGGTTTTCCCTGCTCCATTTTGCCCTACAAAAGCTATTTTCTCTCCTGCCTTGATTTTAAAACTAACTCCTTTAAGAACATCGGTATCACTACCATTGTAACCAAAGTGGACATTTCTTATTTCAAAACCTTGTTGGATAATTTCTGGAATAGGTGTGTGAATTGTTGTCTCATCTTCAACTTGAATGTCTAGAAAATCAAAGTAATCCCTCAAATAAAGCGAACTCTCAGAGATAGCGGTGAATCGTGAAAAGAAACCTTGCAAGTTGTTGCGCAGGCGATTGAAAGATCCAGATAGGAACGTGAGTTCTCCTATGGTAAGAATTCCCGTAATCACTTTAAAAATGATAAAAATATAAGCCCCGTAATAGGAGAGAATTCCCAGTACATTGAACAAGGAACCGTAGATACTTTGCTTTAAAGAAAGCTTTTTATTGATCTCGTAATAATCACCAGAAAGTTTTTGGAAACGTGCCGCTATATAATCGGTCAGTCCAAAAAGCTTGACTTCTTTTGCCGTTTGATTATTGGCACCTATAAATCGCAAGTAATCCAGTTCGCGACGCTCTGCCGTCCAGCTGCGCGCAACGGAGTAACGGTGTGAGCTATATTTTGCCTCATTGATAAAGGAAGGAATAATGCTCAACACTAAGAGGATGATCAATAAGGGTTCAAAATAGATCAAACCTGCGATCAAGGAACCTATAGAAATGACGCTTTGAACCTGACTTAAGGAAGCACTCATTAAACCTACACGACCGCTGGTTTGCTGTCTGGCGCGCTCTAGTTTGTCATAAAACTCAGGATCTTCTAATTGTTCCAACGAGAGTTCATTGGTTTTTCTAATAATTTTTTCTGAGGAAGCGTTGGAATATAAATCCCCTATCAACCCATCAGTGAGGTTGATCAACCGGTTCAATAAATCAGCTGCCACGGCAACGCTTAGTTCAATGGCAACATAGGTCCAGAGCTGGTCCAGATTCTTATCTTCTAACGATATTTGCAAAATGACCTCATCGATTATCAATTTCCCTACCCATAATAAAGCCACTGGACTAATTGCGGTAAGCAGTCGAGCGATAAAGTTGGTCACAAATAATTTAGGGCTTACACGCCAGATTTCTTTAAAGAATCTAGGTAAGGTTTTTAACGCGCTAAAGGAGAATGTTTTTCCCTTTTTACTTTGTTCTTTTATGGATGCAGGTGCACTTCTAGCCAAGTTCTTAATTTTGAAAGCAAAGGTACGATAGATGAAATTAATTAAGACGGTGATCTCGATTTTGTACCGCATCGAGTGCGGTATAAACTTCTTTTTCTCAAAAGAAAAAGAAAGCGGAATACGAATAAGTTAGTCATAAAAAAAAGGCATCTTATAGTAAGCTATGTAAGTTGGAGATCCATTATATCGAAAAGCTTGTAGTGTAGTTTGACTTTCTAAATAAACGGTTCCATTACTTCCAATCCTTAGCGCGTTCTATTTCAATGGCTCAGCGCATCATCTAAGAAAGAACTATAAATAGCAATAAAAAGCATCTAATGAAAATGAGGTCAAACCTACAATAGTAGGTTTCAACACTACTTAAAAATTAAAAGAGCGTAGCCTTATAAAAGTGCAAGACGTAAGAAGCACCTTATTATTCCAAAGGCTTAGCCATAGTGAAGACCTATCAAACCAGGAGGAAATAAGTTAAAGTAGAACGAGCCATTAAAAGGAACATTAGAAAGCTAGAAGACGAGCAATAGGTTCTTATAAAAGATCTAGAAAGATGACCCTACGATGCACCTCGTTTTAACGAAGAGCCTTGATATTATAGGTACATGGTACAAAACCCTATTATGGAACCAGATTTAATAAAACATCCAAGTAAACTAGAAGAAAGAGAATTAGATAAGTACAAAGCACAGTTGATTAAAAGTGTCTCAAGACTGCTTGTAAACACTTGTAGAATCAGCTAATTTTCATTTTTTGTTAAATTAGCTTATTTTAATGCTTTTAAGTTAGAATAATCCGTATTCTCCATACTTCAACACCCTATCATATTTTAAAGGAAATGGTTTAATTTAATACTTGATTAAAACTAAATCACAAAACAGTTTTAAACATCTTAGGTCAACAAAATAAGTCTAAGATACAAGAGTTTTATTTGGGTAAATTTAAATAGTTGCACCAAGAATTATTTAAATATGATCCGTGCCGACATGTTGAAAACGGTTCCAAGAGATTCTTGAACTACAGCTTCAATTTGTCGATTTTCTCCGGCCTGATAGAAAGTATTATTAACATTAGTCCTATTGAACAGATTCAAGAGACTTGCGGTTAGTAACAATTTAGAATTGTTATCAAAGGAAAAATTTCTGTGAATGGAAACATCTGTGCGGAAGTAATAAGGTAAGGTAGCAGAGTTAGTGCTCTGGTATTCTATTTGTTCATTAGTATTCACACTTTGATTGAGATCACTTACTGGCGTATATCTCACCCCATTATGATAATTTAATCCAGCGGCAAATTCCCAGTCTTCATATGTGTAAACCGCAGATAGATTCATATAATGTTGGATATTAAAAGAGTTGGGAAATGAAGTATTGTTATTCACCTCTTGAAAACGAGAATGACTATCATTAAAATGATAACTGAGCCATGTGCTCCAGTTTCTAAATTTTTTATTCACAACAAATTCTATACCTAAAGAGGTAGTCTCGCCCACTGCATTGCGGTCTCTAAAAACACCACTAAAGGTTTGGGAGCCAGAAAGCGTATTAGTGATCTTCTTGTAATATCCTTCTATACCAATTAACAATCCAGATTCATTTCTTTGAAAAGCAAGACTAGCTTGTTGCGCTTGGATAATAGGGTTCGTATCATTATCGCTTAATCGCCACCTTCTTTTCTCGAGTCCTTGAAAATCTGCGGGTTCATCTATTATTTGAAAAATATTTTGATTGGTTTGTTGAATGTTTGTAATCAACTGGTGATTTTTACTCAATTGATAAGAGACGTTTAATCGCGGTTCCCAAAGTAATTGATGGTAAAAAGGTAAATAACTCCAACGCATTCCTGTAGAAACATCTAATGTTTTGAGTCTATTAGAATATTGCGACTGTAAAAAGAACTCGTGATTTGTCGTGGCAGATATACGTTTATTACTCAAGTCTGGTTGTATCACAACTTCATTGTCAAAAACACTTACTTGGCTTGTTTCTAATCCTGAAGTAAAATTCAATTGCTCGTTTATTTTGAGCCTTGCCTTAAGGCTTGTGCCAAAGTCTCTCACTCTATTTCTTTGTGACAAACTACTATTTGCACTATTGTTTTCTAAAATTGAATTGAGTTCATAACTGGTAAAATAGGATGTATGTTCTAGAATTAAATCATCACTGATTTCTTTTACATAATTGTACCCAGTGGCGTAGTGATTTTGTTTTATATTACTGGTTATCAATTGATCGGTGTTGTTTTGATAATCCAGGTCATTTTCAAATAGAATCCCATAGAAATCTAGTTGATCTCTATCTGTTAGTTCCATGGAAAGTCCAAGTGATGCATCTAGAAACTTAAAATTCATTTGTGCGTTTGCATCCAAATCTGTTCCTTGTATCATCCTATTCTTATAAACCTCATAAGTGGGTGTATCCATAAACTCTGTGATGGATTTTCTCAAAGAGAATTGCACGTTGATTTTGTCATTTACAGCCCAATTTCCATAAGCATGAGCAGCCACAAAATCTACTCCAGCGCCAAATTCTGATTTCTTTTTATCAGCTACTAAATAATCCATAGTTATTATCCCAGATACTGCGCCCGTATATCGAGAATCACTAAGGTAAGACCGTTGCAAGGTAAAACCTTTATAAATCAGCAATTAAAAAAGGTTTAATTATTTGTTATATAGATAGTTAAGTCTTATTTTTATTATATGAAACTACAGAAACAGCCCACTTTAGCAGATAC